>MDTE01086459.1_pt1 | contig 27300 bp, 24 predicted proteins | sample 811231 | NCBI WGS metagenome assembly MDTE01 (sample SAMN05326651, study PRJNA326480) | marine metagenome | isolation source: seawater | place: Indian Ocean: Red Sea | collected 2010
AAACTAGGTACAAAACTTTAGAATTGATAAATAATAAATTATGAACATAGCTATCTTTATAATATCTTTAGCAATTATTGTACTTCTTCATGAACTTGGACATTTTATTGCTGGAAAATTCTTTAAAGTCAAAGTAGAAGAATTCGGTATTGGATTTCCACCAAGGATACTAAAATTAAAACACAAAGAAACTATCTATAGTATAAATTCTATTCCTCTAGGGGGATTTGTAAAATTTTCAGGTGAAGATAATCCAAATGATCCTCAAAGCCTTGAAAGTAAGCCAGCATATCAACGATTCATTATTATTGCCGTTGGACCTTTGATAAATTTAGTTTTAGCAATAATTTTATTCTCTAGTATTTATATGATTCCTAGAGATGCAATTCATGGAGATATAGCAATAAATTCTGTTGCGGTAAACTCACCTGCTGAAATAGCAGGAGTATTACCAGGAGATATAATAAAGATAATTCATGATGAGAAAATTAAAAGTCCCTATCAAGTTGAGTATCTATTAAATTATCATCAAAATAATTACCTAAAATGGGAAATGATTCGTGATAATCAAAACGTAGCTGTTGAATTAAAACCAATCTATGATAATACCCAAAAAAAATACATTGCTGGTATAAATCTTGAAATTGTAGATCCTTACAAAGTATCAATTAGGTACAATCCATTACAATCCTTACAAAAAGGTACTTCTACAATGATTGATTTTGTTATTATGACTAAAAATGAAATCAGTAGCGCAATTACAGGTACAAAACCACTAGTAATTGCAGGCCCCATAGGAATGGCTCAAGCGTATCAAGAATTAAACACACAAAACAATTTTTCCCTCAAACAAAAAATATTATTTACTATTAATTTAATGGCGATTATAAATTTAACCTTAGCAATTTTTAATTTTCTTCCGATACCAGCATTAGATGGTGGAAGATTATTTTTTATACTTATAGAAATGATACGTGGCGGGAAAAAAATATCAATCATGACTGAACGCTTGATACATGTTGCAGGATTCTTTACACTAATTATGTTAGCAATAATTATTAGTTGGGCTGATTTAATGAGGATATTTAATGGTGAAAGTATTTTATAGATAGAATTGGAGTAATATGAGTCGAAGAATTACCAAGCCTGTATATCTAGGAAAGCAAAAAGTAGGAGGTACTGCCCCTATTTCTGTTCAATCTATGACTAAAACAGACACTAGAGATATTAAAAGTACTGTTTATCAAATAAAAGAACTAGAGGAATATGGTTGTGAAATTATTCGGTGTGCTGTACCAGATATGGAAGCTGCTAAAGCATTAAAAGAAATAAAACAATCTATAAATATTCCATTAGTCGCTGATATTCATTTTCATCATGAGCTAGCTCTAGAATCTATTCGATCAGGTGTTGACTGTTTAAGACTTAATCCAGGGAATATACGTGATAGTCAAAAAGTGAAAGAAGTATTAACTCTAGCAAAAGAAAGAGAGATTCCTATACGTATCGGTGTTAACTTTGGAAGTCTTCCTCCTGTAGGGCAAATAGGTCAAACTCGATCAGCATCAAGAGGAAAAGATGGTGTAAATCTTTTACCTAAATCAAGCAAAGTTGATCCAAATAGCTACACAGCAGTAGATCATATGGTTGATACCGCATTGTGGGAAATTAGTATTCTTGAATCCTTAAATTTTGAACAAATAAAAATATCATTAAAAGCTTTTGAAGTAGATACAACAATAGAAGCTTACAGAAGACTAGCAAAACTTGTTCCATATCCATTTCATTTAGGAATCACTGAGGCAGGTACAGCAAAATCTGGTAGTATTCGAAGTGCTATCGGTTTAGGCATTTTATTGTATGAGGGAATAGGAGATACTATCAGAGTTTCACTAAGTGATGACTCAAAAGAAGAAATTATTACAGGTTATGAAATTCTTAAATCATTAAATTTAAGAACCAAAGGCACGACTCTTGTCGCTTGCCCATCTTGTGGTCGAGCAGACATTAATGTTACCAAGTTAGCAAACATGGTAGACGAGGCTCTTAAACTGGTCGACAAAAATATAAAAGTTGCTGTAATGGGCTGTGAAGTAAATGGACCTGGTGAAGCAAAAGATGCGGATATAGGTATTGCAGGTGGTGTAGGTAGAGCAGTGATATTTAAAAAAGGTGTTAAATCTAGAGTAGTTGATGAGTCTGAAATGTTTGAAGCACTTATTGAAGAAATTAATAATTTAGAAGTAGAAGAATCTAACGTATAGAACTTAAGTACTCTTCTAATTTGTTTATTTCAACTAGGAAAGATTCTGACTCTTTTCTTAATTTTATTTCAACAGAATTATTTTTCAAACTTCTAGAAGACACTACCATCCTAATCGGAAAACCCATCAAATCAGCATCTGCGAGTTTAACACCAGCACTTTCATCTCTATCATCAAATATTATTTCATAATCATTGTCATTTAAACGGTTATATATATCTTCACAAGACTCTGCAACATAATTATCATTTAAGTTTATTCCAACTAAGTGTATTTGATATGGAGAGATTTCAGAAGGAAAAACTATCCCTTTGTCATCATGATTTTGTTCAATTGCTGCAGCTAATACACGCCCAACACCTATACCATAACATCCCATTAATATAGGTTTCTGAGAACCATTTTCATCAGTATAATAAGCTCCTAAGCTTTCAGAATACGATGTGCCTAATTTAAAAACATGTCCTACTTCAACACCTTTAGTAGTACTTAAAGTATCATTACATTCACTACATCTGTACCCATTATCTGCTAATGCCAGATCATTAAACTCTGATACTAAAATATCTCTTGGTATATTTACATTATTATAATGAGAATCAATTTTGTTACCACCAGATATAAAATTACTACCTGTTTTTAGTGAATTATCGAATAAAAAATGAAAATTTGATTTACCTTGTAGTCCTACAGGAGATATGAAACCAGGTAATAAGTCAGACTTTATTAATTCTTCATCAGTAGCTAAACGTAAATCTTTTCCTTTAAAAATATTACTCAATTTAATTTCATTAATATCTAAATCTCCTCTAATTGACACCATAACGAGTTCGTTTTCAATCATATAGATTACCGACTTAATGGTTTTTTTGGTATCACAATTAAAAAATTTGGATACATCTTCAATTGTCTTAACTAGGGGTGTGCTTACTTCTATAAGATTTAATTCATCTTCAATGGGTAATTCATCATGTTTAAATACAGCTTTTTCACTATTAGCTACATATTCACAAGAATTACAATATATTATGGTATCTTCTCCTACATCAGTAGTAAGTATAAACTCTTGAGAATCTTTTCCTCCTATAGCTCCGCTATCTGCCTGAACAACTAAAACAGGTAATCCGCATTTCTGAAAAATACTTTTATAGACTTCTACCATTTGATCATAACGTTTATCTAAACCTTTCTGATCAATATCAAATGAATAAGCGTCCTTCATATGAAATTCTCTACCTCGTAAAAGCCCTGCTCTTGGTCTTGCTTCATCTCTAAATTTAACCTGAATTTGATATAAATTTAATGGTAAATCTCTATAAGATTCAACATTGCTTTTTACCATTTGTGTTATCACTTCTTCATGAGTAGGTCCTAATACCAATTCTCTTTCTCGTCTATCTTTAAGTTGGAAGAGTACAGGACCATATGATTCTTTTCGATTAGATTTTTCCCAAAGGTCAACTGGTTGTAATGCAGGCATATGAACTTCTTGGGCACCAGATTTATTTAATTCATTTCTTATTATGTTTTCTATTTTCCTAAAGGCTTTATAAGCAATAGGCATATACGCATATACGCCAGCTGCAATTTGAAGTATAAATCCTGCTCTTAGCATCAATTGATGGCTAATACTTTCAGCATTTGTGGAGATATTTTTTTGTGTCTTACCAAATAAGTTTGAAAATTTCATATTTTCCCTTTATGTTCTGGGCAATCCTAATCCTCTCATAGCGATAATATTTCTTTGAATTTCAGAGGTACCAGCGGCAATTGTAGAAGAAATACCACCAAACCAGGATCTTAATACTCTACCCTGTATTGGTGAATAGTTTGATGTATAATTAACTCCACCATACATTCCTAAGATCTCTAACATTGCTTGAGAATTACGTTTTGTAGTCTCTGCTCCAAACACTTTAGAAATAGACGCTTCCTTGTTTGGAACCAACCCTTTACTTTGCATCCATGCAATATTGTAAGCTAAATATCTACCTACTTCTACTTCAATAAACATATCTGCTATTCTATTTCTCACTAACGAGTTGTTTATATTGTTTTTGGTATTGTTGTTATTTGTCTTAATGTACTCCAAAAAATCATGGATTATTGAATAATTACTTGCAACCCGCTCTATACCAGATCTCTCGAAATCAAGATTTTGTGCGACAACATACCATCCTTGATCTAACTCACCAACAATATTACTTTTAGGAACCCTAACGTTATCAAACGTAATATTACTAAATCCTCCAATTCTTGCCATATTTTGAATTGGGTCAATTGTAACACCAGGACTATCCAATTCAACCAAAAACACTGTTATCCCTTTATGTTTTGGAACATCATGGTTTGTTCTAGCAGCTAACCAAATTAATTCAGAATGAATAGCGCCACTATTCCAAGTTTTAACACCATTTATGATAAAGTCGTCACCGTCTTCTTCTGCTCTAGTTTGTAATGAAGCTAAATCTGAACCTGTATTTGGTTCACTATAACCAATACAAATACTCATTTCTCCTTTTGCAATACTTGGAATAATTCTTTGTTTTTGCTCATCAGTTCCATTGATCATAATACTTGGTGCCATTTGATTTTCTGCAGTTAAATGGTATCCAATAGGAGCGCCCCTCATAACCATCTCTTCACGATAAATAACATATTCCATAATCCCCATACCAGCACCACCATAATTTTCAGGCCATTGCATACCAATCCAACCATTTTTTGCAAGCATTTTAGTAAATTCTTTTGAAACACCAACACCTGCCACATCATACAACACATTTTTATACTCAGAAGTCAAATTATTTTCTAAAAAGTCTCCTATATCTACTCTTAATTTTTCTTGTTCAGGTGTAAAGCTAAAATCCATAAAAACCTCATTTAAGTTGATATTAAATAATTTATAAATCTATTGTATATTGAAACATCGATTGATAATTGAAATTTACCATGTTATAATTTACTACAAAATTTAATTGTTGGCATCTATGATGCCTAAAATTTACGAAAAGTGGGACTTGTCCGACTTTTTTTTTAATAAATTTAGGAATGTATAATGAAAAGCGATTTTTTAATAGCATTAACGCAATTAGCTGCTGAAAGAAATTTACCTCGCAATACCGTTATTTCAGCGATCGAATTAGCGCTCGCTGCTGCTTATAAAAAAGATAATTTTGATCCTGACCAAAACATTTCGGTAACCATGGACCCTGGTAGTGGAGATGTAACAGTATATGTTTTGAAACAAGTAGTAGAGACTGTAGAGAACGACTTGATTGAAATATCATTAGAAGAAGCAAAAAAAATCATACCTAGCTCAGAAATTAATGACACTATGAAAATTGACTCTCATCTTTACAATGCAGGTCGAATTGCAGCCCAAACTGCCAAACAGGTCGTAATGCAAAAATTAAGAGAAGCTGAAAGAGATTTAATATTTGAAGAATATGCAGAAAAATTTGACAATATAGTTACAGGAAATATAACAAAAGTAGAAGCTGGCGGGGTAACTGTTGATTTAGGTAGAACAGAAGCCTATATGCCTGATAGAGAAAAAGTCAATTCAGAAAGATATCGAGTAAACCAAAAACTCAAATTCTATATTCTTGAAGTAAACAAAGGAACTAGAAATCCTGAAATCATTATATCTAGGGCTCACAAAGATTTATTAAGGAAATTATTTGAAGTTGAAATTCCAGAAATAAGCAATAAAGTGGTTGAAATAAAATCAATATCAAGAGAACCGGGGTCCCGTAGCAAAATTGCAGTATGGACAGAACAAGAAGGAGTTGATGCTGTTGGTTCTTGCGTTGGTCTACGTGGCATACGTATACAAAACATCGTAAATGAACTCCAAGGCGAAAAAATTGATATTGTCCAATGGGATTCTGATCCAAAAGTATTTATAGCTAATTCATTAAATCCTTCGCAAGTTTTAAATGTAAATTTAGATTATGACACTGAAAATGCTGTTGTAGCCGTTCAAGATAAACAATTATCTTTAGCAATAGGGAAAGAAGGACAAAATGCTCGGCTTGCAGCCAAACTCACAGGATGGAAAATTGACATAATTAGTGGCAGTGAAGCTGAGCAAATGGAATTAGATAAAGAGCCCGAAAAGGAAATTCCCGAAACAGAAAGTACTGTTTCTGAAATCGAATCTGAAGTAAATACTACTGAAAATCAACCTGAAACTGTAGTAGAACAGGCCGAAGAAATTAATGCAACTGAAGTAGATTTAGAACCTGTCTCTTTAAATGATACTGAAGAAGGGTCTAAAAATGATGAAGAAAAAGATGAAGAAAAATCAGAAGTAGATTTAGCTTTGGATAGAGGAGAAATAAGTATAGAAGAAGCTTTGGCAAATTTAGAAATAGAAGAATCTACTAAGAATGAAAAGATAGAATCCAATAAACCAGAAAGTATTTCTCTATCTGATGATATTTGGCAAATTCCTCAATTAGCAGGATCAAATGATTCTCCACAAATACGATTTGCTGAAGATTTTGTCGAAACTCAAGGTAGAGACCAGAGTGGTAGAAAATCAAGAAAATCAAGAAATACAAAAAACAAAAAAAGACCAAATACAAATAACCGAGATTCTTAAATGAAGGTGATTGATGTATCAAACAAAACATATACCAATAAGAACTTGTGTAGGTTGTGGTGCAAAAGAACCCCAGAAAAATTTTATAAAAATAATAAGAACTAAAGAAAAAAGTATTGTTATAAAATTAAATAATATTAGTGATAAAGATAAATCCGAAGGAAGAAGTGTCTATTTATGTAGATCCTTTAACTGCTGGACAGAAGCTATAAAAAAAGGGAAGATAGAAAGAAATATAAAAGCCAATTTGTCTGATAAAGACAAGATTATTATTAGTGAGTATATGGCTAAATATAGGTTGTGAGAATTATGGCAGAAACTGGCTCAATACAAGAAAAACAAACAAAAAATACAAAAGTCCTTGAAATTGAACCTAATACAACGGTTGCAGATCTTGCCGCCATGCTAAATTATAATGCTATAGATCTAATGAAACAGTTAATGCGATTAGGCATCATGGCAAATATTAATGCTATCCTAGATGCAGAGATAGTTGAAAAAATAGCCACAGCTTTCGGTTATACAATTGTAGAAAAGCAAACCTCAGATTCTTCTCCACTAATTGAATCCACTCTAGAAGATAATGAAAACGATTCAGCAGATCAAGTAGAAAGAGCACCTATAATTACAGTTTTAGGTCACGTAGATCACGGCAAAACAAGTGTTTTAGACGCAATACGTAAAAGCCATATAGCTGAAAAAGAAACAGGTGGAATAACACAGCATATTGGCGCTTATCAAATAACATATAATGATAAACCCATTACTTTTATTGATACACCAGGTCATGCTGCATTTACTGCTATGAGAGCACGAGGTGCTGAAGTTACAGATATAGCTGTTTTGGTTGTTGCTGCTGATGACGGTATGATGCCTCAAACATTAGAAGCAATAGATCACGCAAAAGCAGCCAATGTACCTATCGTTGTTGCTATCAATAAATGTGACCTAGAAAATAGTGACCCCGATCGAATTAAAAGACAATTAGCAGAAAACGATTTACTAGTTGAAGACTGGGGTGGAGATATAATCTGTGTTCAAGTTTCTGCTAAAACAGGTATGGGTTTAGAAAGTTTATTAGAAAACCTTTTACTTTTAGCAGAAGTATCTGAGTTAAGAGCGAATCCTCACAAACAAGCAACAGGAGTGGTAATCGAATCCAAATTAGATAAAAATAGAGGTCCTATTGCAACTTTATTAATCCAGTCAGGAACACTAAATATTGGAGAAAAACTTTTCACGAATTCAACAGAAGGCAGAATTAAGTCAATGTTCAATTACAATGGTGAAAAAATAGACCAAGCACCACCTTCCTATCCTGTTGAAATCATGGGGATAAATAAACCGCCTTTAGCTGGGGAAATATTTATGGTAGCTTCAACAGAAAAAGAAGCAGAAGATCTGCTTGAAACAAGGAAAAAATCAAGATCTAAACAATCAGAATATAATGTTGTAGAAAACGCAATTTCAATAAATAACGAACAAAAGATTAAGGAAATCCCTTTAATTATCAAAACTGATGTTCAAGGATCTGCAGAAGCTATCAGGGATTCATTAGTAAAACTAAATAATGACATTGCTAAAGTAAATATAATACATTCTTCTAGCGGATTTATAACTGAAACAGACTTATTACTTGCGTCAACAACGAATGCAATAGTAATTGGTTTTAGAACAAGTCTTGCCCAAAGTGCTAAACAAATAGCAGATTCAATGAATTTATCAATTAAATTTTATGAGATTATATATGAACTAATAGAATATATCGAAAATATTATTATCGGTTCAGAAGAAGTTGAAGAAGAAGATACTATTGATGGTCATGCAACTATAAGAGCAATATTTTCAAGAAGTAAGAAATCCAAGATTGCTGGCCTATATATATCAGATGGAAAAATTACTCGATCAAGTATGATAAGAGTAATACGTGATGGAACAGAAATACATGATGGATCTATAACCACATTAAGAAGGTTTCAAGAAGATACGCGAGAAGTTGGTGCAGGTTTAGAGTGTGGAATAACCTTTGCTAACTTTGAAGAGTTTGAAGAGAACGATGAATTAATCATCCACAGTAAAAAATAGAGTATGCCAAATGGATGATCGCCGTATAAAAAAAATTAATGACCTTTTGCAAGAAGAATTAGGTTGGCTTATTACAACCGAATTAAAAGACCCACGTTTATCTCTTCTACTTACTGTAACTAAAGTTATTACAAATAAAGACCTAAAATCAGCAAAAATCATGATTAGTGTAATGGGATCTACTCAAGAGCAACAAAACGCTATTAAAGCATTAAATGATGCTAGTGGGTATATTCACAATGAATTAAAATCCAAAATCAGACTCAGATATCTCCCTTATCTTAAATTTTTACTAGATGACTCTATCGATAATTTAGTAAATCTTCCAAATACTGCAGATTAATTTTTAACCTAATTTCTAAATTCCAATGATTAGTGCCATACTTAATATTGATAAAGATTCAGGAATGACATCAACACAGGTTGGTAAAGAGATTAAAAAAATTACTGGTGCAAAAAAAATAGGCCACGTTGGTACGCTTGACCCGCTGGCTACTGGAGTTTTGCCTATATTTATAGGTCAAGCCACTAGATTAATCAATTTTATGAATGACAAAACAAAGGAATATCAATGTGATTTTCAATTAGGATTAATTTCTGACACGTATGATCTTGAAGGGAAAATAACAAAAATTAAAAACAAAATATCTATTAGTACCGAATCATTAAATTCCGTAATTTCTTCATTTATAGGTAATTCTTTTCAGATTCCTCCTAAATATAGTTCAGTAAAGTATAAAGGTAAAAGATCATATGACTTGGTACGTAAAGGAATTGAATTTTCATTAGAACCAAAACCAATTTATATTGAAGATATTAAAATTATAGAAAGTAATATTCCATTTATTTCCTTAATTGTTAAATGTCAGCAAGGCGTATATATACGTTCGCTTATCAATGATATTGGTGAAAAATTGGAATGTGGAGCTGTACTAACAAATTTAAGAAGAATACGCAGTGGTATATTTACTGTAGATTCTTCTATTAGTATTGAACATTCAATAAACGAACACTGGAAAATGCATACAATACCTACAGATTATCTAATTAATCATTTACCGAAGTTAAAAGCAAACAATAATGAAAAATATAAACTAATAACGGGTCAAACTACACATATCATGGATTCAGAAATCATATTACCAGATAAAGCATTAGTTAGATGCTATGATGAAGAAGATTTGTTTATTGGTATTGCTAAATACGATCAGACTAACAATATTTATTTTCCTTATAAAATATTTATACAAACTACAAAATAACTTAAAATGTTGCTTTTTTGTTAAATTATGGTCAATTTTAGGGTTTTATAGCCATAAAACTTGACAATCTAGCTATTCATATTGTCTACTTAGTTAGATACAAAGCTGTTCTTTATGTTTAACTTACAAAAAGGTGGTATAGCTATGAAATTCTACAATCTAAAACTTAGAAAATCTGTTGAAGTCGATGACAAAGATGTTACCTTAGTAACAATGAAAAATGGTCGACCTGCTGCAAGAGCAGTTGCCACAATTGACGGACAACAGTACACAATGTTCAGAATTCTCGGTAAAGCCGAAGCTGATAAATTAAAATAGTACTAAAGTTTTTAAGAATTTATAATAAATCAATTATGGCTTCTAGAAGTTTTTGATTGCTAGAAGCTATAAATGATTTTATTTTTTTGTCACTTAAATTTGGTACAAAAGAATATTCAATTAGTTTTTTCCCCTCAGTAATTTCATAAGCACAAAAATTTTCTGCCATTATAAATCCTAATCCTGGATTTACTTCGCTATTTGGTCCTTCAAACATCAAATAAACATCCACTAAACCCCTAGCCATCCACGGATAAACACATGAACCTCCATTTGGCCAAATTCTTGGAGGGTTACTCAAAGCATTTAGATTCCTTAAAAGTCTTTCTGTATTTTCTCCCCAAAGTAATGAATAATTTGGACTCATTGAATATGTTGCCAAAACAAACCCTGATTCCAAATTATTTTTAGGTTTTAATTCAACATCAATAAACTTTTTATCATCAAGGTCGCAATACTTAAATATTCCATTTTCAGTATAATAAAATTGCTCACGAATAAAATCTACAGCAGCTGCGCATACTGGTTTTAAAGTTACAGGATTATATATTGTTAGTACAGACCACCATTCGGCTGGTATACCGCTTTTATATAGAGATGTACCATCAAATGGATCCACTGATAAAATGAAACTTACCTCTCGTTGAGGATCTGTTATAAAGTGACCATGTTCTGAGAAAACTTCCACAGAATACGGAGACTGTTTTATATAGCTGAGAATATGATCTTCACATATTTTATCAATCTCTAAGAATCTGTCTTCTTTTGGATCTCGTCCTTCAACATTTCCAATAATACCTCTTGCCTTTCCTTGAGAAGACAAGTCTTTTACTATTATATTTAATTCATCATACATGGTTATAAATAAGTCTAACCAATTATATTTCTCACTCATATTAATTAATTTGTTTCGCTTTCTTTAATTAAATTAGGTTTTTTCGCAAATAATATCAAAAGTCCTCCAAAAGCGGTTAGTAAGCCGCAAATAATAAACGGTATTACATAGTCTCCCACTTGGTCAAAATAATATCCTAGGGCTATAGGAGTAATTATACCTGTTAAACTTGTGATAAACCCTCCTACTCCCATAATTTTTCCAAAATTTGCCCTCCCAAAATATTCTCCACGGATAGCCACAATTGCAGGACCTCTACCTCCATGTCCTATAGCAAACGTTATTGCGAATAAATATGCCATAATGATTGCTGTAGAAAAACTCTCTGAAGTATCAGGTATTAATCCAAGAAAAACGACACCTAGCCCCTGAATCGCACAAAATATCCAAATAGCATGTCTTTTATCAATTAAGTCTCCTATGAAACTACCAAAAACACGCATTAATATCTCTATAAAACCATACACAGCAAATACAGTAGATGCTACAGCTATAGAAAAACCAGCATCTGTGAGTCTTATAAGCCCGTGTACATAAACTGCATGAGTTGTAAATCCATTCAAAGCATGAACACTTGGGATTATCCAAAAAGCCGATGTTTTTATTGCTTGTTTTAATGAAAAATCATCTTCAATTGAAACAGCATGGCTATCACTAAATTCATTATCGGAATTGTTGTTTTCCTCGATAACTTTTGGTTTTCTCATTACCTGGCTTAGTGGTACGGATACTACAAATGTCACTGCAGCTAAAATGTATGCTGTAGTTCTCCAGTTATATATTTCTATCAATATGGTTACTAAAGGTAAAAGTAGAGCAGCTCCTGCAGGAACCCCTGCCATAGCAATACCGAGTCCAGTGTTACGATGTTTTTTAAACCACCAATTTACTGATGTAGTAACAGGTATAAAACTTCCAAGACCAACTCCAGCTGTAATAACTAGCAAGGAAATATAAAACATTACAGGATTTTGAACGAGTCCCAATATCACAAATCCAATAGATGTTATAACTCCACCAATTAGGATCATTGTATCTGGACCAAATTTATTAGCTAAAAACCCTTCAATCGGACCAAGAAAACTACCTTCAATCCGTACAACAGAAAAAGCACCGGATATTAATGCCCTGCTCCATCGAAATTCTTGTTCTAAAGCTATGAAAAATAACCCCATACATTGAGTATTAAGTCCTATAAGCAAACACAACAGGGCCATCCCAGAAAAAGCAACAAACCACGGCCTTAGATCATAAAAAGATTTCGTAATCAACAACACCTCTTATTCACATTTTCAGCGATAACAAATCTTATTTTTCTTCTGGCTGTACTGCTGGTGCAGGATTTGGTATCCCATCTGTAATTGCGTTAGGCATCATGACTTCTAGTTGGTCTAAAGTCCAAGGCGTATCACTATGTATGACTCTTGATACGTGCCTAGGAGAATATAAAGTCATTGGAGGACCAGATGTACCTATTACTTCACCTGTTATATTTTCTGCAGCATCTGTGCATAAATATACTGCTTTTGGAGCATTTCTGTCCGGATGTCTTGGTTCCCATAATTCTTTTGTAGTAACGGTTCTTCTACTAGATATACCTCTTTGTGCTCGAATTTCCAAAGCTGAATCAGGAATACTTCCTGTCATCCTTGTATCTCCTCCTGGGTATACTGCATTAACAGTAATATTAAAAGGAGCCAATTCTCGTGAAAGAGAACGAACAAACCCTACTTGACCTTCTTTAGCAGCAGCGTAATTTGTTTGACCAGAATTACCAAGTCCAGAACCAGAAGAAAATATAATTATTCTTCCGGACCTTTGTTCAATTAAATGAGGTACAACTTGTTTGACTGTATTAAATGCTCCATACAAATGTACTGATAATACTGCATCCCATTCTTCTTCTGTCATATTAAAGACCATTCGATCTCGAAGAATACCAGCAACGTGCATTAATATATCAACTCTACCAAAATTATCTAGGGCAGCTTGCACAAGTTTGCCTGCACCTTCCATAGTTGCAATAGTGTCATAATTTGAAACAGCAACGCCGCCATTTTCTTTTATTTCTGATACCAATTCATCTGCTGGTCCTGTTGAAGCACCAGTTCCATCTACTGCTCCTCCAACATCATTAACTACTACAGATGCACCTTCTTCAGCAAGTAACCTACATACTCCGCGGCCTATTCCACCACCACCACCGGTCACAATTGCTACTTTTCCTTCTAATCTATTTCCCATTTTCTAACTCCATTTCTATTGTTAGTATAATTACATCTTGTTACATATCAAAAGATATAATTCTTGGTACTAAATCATCTAATTCATCCATTGAAAAAACTTTCTCATGGTAAATTGCTCTTTCGACTTCTGGGTTAGTATATAGATATATATCACCGCCACGCACACCAAATACATAACCATTTGCATTTGGAGAGCCTTCACCAGCTAAATACGCTACTAATGGAGCAACATTTCCAGGGTCTTCAGGTGAATTATCATCTGCCCAGCCTATACCAGGCTCTTTTAATCCCAATCCTGCTCTATCATCTGGAGTAGGATAAATTCCTGAAGTTCTATATGAATCTACACCTCCAGGAAATAATCTAGTTTTTGCTACAGGAGACACTGCATTACATGTTACTCCATACCTTCCCATATCTCTTGCTATAGTTCTCGTCATACCAACAATACCTTCAGTTGCTGCAGAATAGTTTGACATACCAATTTCACCTAAACCTGCGTCAGATGTTAAATTTACTATTCGCCCGTATCTTTGTTGTCGAAACAAAATACAAGCATATTTACTGGTAGTAAAATACGATTTAAGTGAGTTTTGTATCACAACTTCAAAATCCTCTGGCCTCATATTAAAAATCATTTCATCTCTTCTAACACCGACACTGTTGACTAATATATCTAATTGGCCATATGTGTCTACTGCTTTTTGTATTACAGCTTCTCCACCTGTCATAAGAGAAACATCTTCGTAAGACGCAACAGCCTTACCACCGTTATCAGTAATTTCTTTTACTACTTGATCCGCAAAAACTGGAGAATTACCAGTACCATCAACTTCACACCCCAAATCATTTACAACTACTGAAGCTCCTTCTTCGGCTAATAATAATGCTACTGCTCTTCCAATGCCTCTTCCTCCACCGGATACAACAGCTACCTGATCAGCAAATCTGCCAGACATTATGGACCTCCTTTTTGTTATTAATATTTAAAATAGCCAACGTATTATACAAAACAAACGTATGTATAACTACACAATAATAGTATTTATTATTTATTGTTACTATAAATAAACATGATGTATAATGCCCTAAAGAATAATTATCAAATAAATATCGAAAATGATTTAAGGAGTAAATCATAGACGGTAATATTACAATGGTCATACTATTAATAGTATCGCTTTTATTATCTGCCTTTTTTTCGGGATCTGAAGCCGCTTTCTTATCTTTGCAACGAGGAAGACTTGCAAAGCTTATTAAAGATAAAATTCGTGGTGCGGAAGAAATTGCAAAATTACTAGAACATCCAGAAAAGCTTCTTGCTACTGTACTTACTGGAAATAATATTGTTAATACTGCTGCTGCATCTATAGGCACGGCTTTAGTTATTTCTATATTTAAAAACAATGATATTCCAAATTCTATTTCAGTATTAATTGCAACTATTATTGTATCTGTTTTGCTGCTAATTTTTAGTGAAACTATTCCAAAAACAATTGCAGTCCGTAATTCGGAAAAAGTAGCTTTATTAGCTGTTAAAGCCTTGAAAAAAGTATCTTATCTATTTTTCCCTTTTGTATGGTTTCTAGAAAAGATTAGTAAAATCACTGGGCGCTTATTTGGTATAAAAGATGCCTCAATAATTTCTGAAGAAGAAATATTAGCCTTAATTGATGAAAGGCAACAAATAGGAGAAGCTGATGCAAGTGAAGCTCAAATGCTTGAACGTGTATTTAGATTTAATGATACGAAACTTTTTGAGGTAATGACTCCAAGAACTGAAATTATTGCAATTGATCAAAATTGTACCCTCGAAACTTTTCTAGAAATATATAAAAACCACACCCATTCGCGCTTCCCAATATATTTAGGAGACATTGAAAATATTACTGGAACAATTTCTGCTAAAGATATCCTAACAGGTTTGAGTGAAAAAACTATAACTAACAAATCAAAAGTGGCAGATTTTCAAAGAACTGCATATTTTGTACCCGAAACAAAATTAGTTAGTGAATTGTTCACTGAAATGCGACTATATGGATATAAAATCGCATTGTTAGCTGATGAATTTGGTGGATTAGCAGGATTAATTACTCTGGAAATGTTAATGGAAGAAATAGTCGGAAAAGTTGGAGAAGAAGGCCAATTAATTGCGAGTGAAATTGAAGAGTTAGGTGCAAATACTTTTCTTATTGATGGTGCAACACGTATTGAAGACATATCAGAAACGATTGACCTTACTATTCCAGATGGAGATTATGAAACTATGGCAGGGTTTGTATTATACAATTTAGGAAATATCCCAAGCATAGGTGATTCATTTATGTATGAATACTATCGTTTTGAAATTACTGAAATGAAAAATGTACGTATCGAACAAATAAAAATTACTAAAACCAGAATAATTAAAAATCTAAAATAGTTGCTAAATTATGTGTGAGAATCTGGTATGAAGATTGTTGAAGAAGTTAAAAATGTATTGTATCAATGTAATTTATCCAATAATAGAAACCAAAAATTAGTAGTGGCAGTTTCTGGTGGGCCTGATTCTATTTGTCTATTAGATTCACTTATAAAAATTTCTACCGATATCCCCTTCAAAATTCATGTTGTTCATATCAATCATAAAATACGTAAAAAAGAAAGTGATATCGATGAAAAATATGTAGAAAATTATTGTAAAAAATTCAATATTATATTTCACTCAGAATCTATAGATATACCAATAATTGCAAAAAACCTTAAACAATCCATAGAAACAACAGCAAGAACTCTGAGATATGAAAAACTATTTGAGTATTGCAAAAGTATTAAGTCTAATTTTCTTTTAACAGCTCATAATGCAAATGATTCAGTAGAAACTATCATGATGAACTTTATAAGAGGTAGTGGATTGCGAGGTCTTAAAGGTATTGTTTTAGAACGTGAGGTCGATGGCATTAAATTAATCCGGCCTTTAATTAATATCCAAAGGAAGGATATAGAATCATACCTAAATCAAAATCATATTAAGCCTCGAATCGATTCTTCTAATGATGACGTCCAATACACAAGAAATAATATCAGAAAAAATACTCTACCAATATTAGAAAAACTAAACCCTGGCTTACATGAAAATTTACTGCAATTATCAAAAATCTCTTTCGAAATTGATAATTATTTTCAAGAAAAAATTAAATTCCATCTAAAAAACTTAATAATATCTTCAAATATCAATAGTTTGAAATGTAAAAACTTAGTAATCGATCGAAATTACTTTAATAACTTAGAAAAAATAATACAAAGTTACTTGGTCGATAAATTATTTACTATGGTAACGAATTTATCAGCTAACCACCTGAATTATCAGTTAATACAAAACGCGATACAATTAATCAAAAATAAGTCTAGCAGAAAACTAACCCTGCCGCAGAATATAATTCTTGAAGTAGATTATACAACCGCTTCTTTTTACGAAAATAATCAAGACACTATTCACTCAGATCTTAATCCTTCTGCCATCAGACTTGACGGATCTATTACAAAATTTGATAACTGGAAACTCCATACGGAAAAAATTGAAAATATAAATTCCACTCAGAAAATAGAACAAATTATTAATCTCGCTAAAGAAAAACACTACGAAGGATATTTTGACTACGATAGTGTAGGAAGTAATTTATTTATACGTTATAGAAACATAGGTGATAAGTTTGAACCAATCGGTTTGGCAGGACATCAATCATTAAAAAAATTCATGTCAAATCGACATATTCCTATATCTCAACGTAATACTACACCCATAATCACAAATGGCTCGAAAATATTGTGGGTTATTCCCTATCAAACATCTGAATTTGCTAGAATTACTCATGATACTACAACAATACTAAAAATCTCTGCGATCAATGAGTGATTATTTGATATTTTCACTTCACTTTAGGAATTCCTAAAAACCTGAGACGAAATATACCTTTCAAATCTTCTATAATTGTTTTAACTACATTCACTCTTGAATCTTTATCGTCTGTCCATTGAACTGGTATATTTGCTATTTCAAATCCAGATTTTTCAGCAATCAATAATAATTCTGTATCAAAGAACCATTTATTATCTTTTATTAAAGGTAATATTTTTTTTGCTGTAATTGTACGTAATCCCTTAAAACCGCACTGTGCATCATGAAATTTATTGAAAAAAAATATCTTGAGTAAAAAATTATACCCTCTTGAAGTTAATTCTCTTTGAAAAGAACGATTAGAAACTTTAGACGTTTTACTAAGTCCAGAACCTACAGCTATATGATGATTACCATTCAAATGATCTATTAAAATTGGTAATGCATCTAAATCAGTCGATAAATCAACATCCATATAACATACAATATCCGATTCGCTTTTTGACCAAACAGTTTTAAGAGCTAACCCTCTTCCTCTTTCAGGTATACGTATATATTGTATATTTTCGTATTCCGATACTAAATGTTTAGAAACTTCAGGAGTATCATCATTAGAACCATTATCAGCAATAACAATATTACATTTCTGTTCTATATTATTTGAAATATAGTTTTGTAATTTTGCTATACAAATAGGTAAAGATTCCTGTTCGTTGAGTACAGGAATAACAATATCTACATTTATCATATAAATAAATCCTTAAATTAATGGCTAAAATGCCTTACACCAGAAGTGAAAAAAGATAGATTAAGCTTATTTGCGATATCTATAGACTCAGAATCTCTTATCGATCCTCCAGTATGAACCAAACAAGTAACACCATACTCCGCACAAACCTCTATTGTATCAGGAAATGGGATTAATGCATCAGATGCGGCCACAGCTCCCAAAGCTTTATTTTTAGCAGCTTCTCCAGAAATTTTCGCACTTCCAACTCTGTTTGGCTGTCCTGCGCCCATACCAACTAAAACTCCATCTTTCACGAAAGTAATAGCATTAGACTTTACATGTTTGCAAACTATCCATGCAATCATTAAATCTTCTAATTCTATTTTTGAAGGTTTCCTTAGACTAACAAGATCAAATTCTTTTTCGATAGATAAATCAGAATCTTGAATAAGCATCCCACCTCTTAAAGTTCTCATAGTTTGCCAATTATAACTGGTATCTACCTTTGGTACTGTTAGTATTCTCAAGTCTTTAGATTTTTTCTTTAAATGATCTAAAGCATCCTGATCTATAGAAGAACAAACAACAATTTCATAAAACATTCGAACACCATTAATAGGACTTAGCATTGTCCTTATTTTATCGGCAAATTTCATATCTATATTTTTGTTTGTGGCAATAATTCCACCATACGCTGATATAGCATCACCTTGAGTTAAGGCTTTCTCAAATAAAACATCCAATTCTTCACTACCTACTGCTAAGCAACATGGATTTGTGTGTTTAATAATAGCAATAGCATTATCTGAATAATCATTAACTAAATTGAATGCAGCATCTGCGTCTAATAAATTAACGTATGAAAGATCTTTACCATGATGTTGAACAAATGAACCAAAACCTTGATTAGGTAAGTTTGTAGAATCTAATTTGTAAAAGGCACCTTTTTGATGTGGATTTTCACCATATCTCAAATCAGAAACTTTGGTTAATGCAACTGTAACGGTATCAGAAAACCCATCATTTCCTCTCAAATATTCTGAAATTAAGGTATCATAATGAGCTACATGTTGAAATGCCTTTGCAGCCAAATACTTTCTTTCTTTAATGCTAATTTCATTAGTGCTCCAATTGTGTTCAAACAAATTGTAATCAGCAGGATCAACAAGAACAATTACATCTTGAAAATTTTTTGCTGCAGCTCGAAGTAACGTTGGTCCACCAATATCAATATTTTCAATTATTTGGTCTTCTGTTGCATTTGTGTCGGTAGCAACAGAATAAAATGGATATAAATTGGTCACTACCAAATCAATATATTCAATTCCATTTTTTGATAAATCCTCATTATGTAAAATATTGTCTCTTTTGGCTAAAATTCCTCCATGGATTTTGGGATGTAGGGTTTTTACTCTTCCATCTAATATTTCAGGCGAACCTGTTACAGAATCTACTTTTTTTACCTCAAATCCTTTATCAGATAAAAAATTATATGTTCCACCAGTACTAATTAACTCAAATTCGTTTTCGACTAAATATTTGGCTAATTTATCTAAGTCTGTTTTGTCATAAACACTCAAAAGGGCTCTCAAATTTACTCCTTGTTAATTTATTCTATTACTTTTCCTATTATCCAACTGTCTTCTATTTTTGTTAATATATTAGACACATTGTTTTGATCACAAATTAATACCATACCAACACCCATATTAAATACCGACCACATTTCTTGATCAGAAACATTTCCTTGGGTTTGTATCAATCTAAATATATTTTGTGGTTTCCATGAATCATAATCTATATCCACATTTAAATCTGGAGGAATAACTCTCATTAAATTTTCAATTAAACCTCCGCCTGTAATATGTGCCATTGCTACTATTTCGCTTAGTATAGGTTGCAACAAAGGGTAATACGATCTATGTGGGATTGTTAATACTTCACCTAATGTTGTATTTAATTCATTAAATGTTTTGTTTAAAATCTTGGGGTCTTTATCAATATTGAATACTTTCCTTACCAAAGAATACCCATTTGTATGTAAACCATTTGCTGGAACTCCTATCAAAACATCATCTTTTTTCACTTTTGCAGGTTCCAATAACAAATCTTTTTCCACAACACCTACCAAAAATCCAGCAATATCAAATTGTCCTTTTGAATAAACACCTGATAATTGTGCAGTTTCTCCTCCGATTAATACACAGCCTGAATCTCTACAAGATTCAGCCATGCCTTCAACTAAACCTTCTGCTTGTTCGATTACAAGAGAATCCACTGCAATGTAATCCAAAAAAAATAATGGCTTGGCCCCTGAAGTTAATACATCATTGATACAATGATTAACTATATCTTGACCAAGGTTGTGGTATTTTCTTAGATAATTACTTATAACTAATTTAGTTCCTACCCCGTCTGTACTCGAAACTATCACTGGGTTTTTATAATCTTTCAATTCATAAAAACCACCAAATAGTCCTAATGGGCTTATCGTGTTCTTGTTAAAAGTAGTCTTTACTATTGGTTCATATATTTTTTTTTACCTGGCGAGCTTTATCTAAATCAACCCCAGATTCTTTATATAAATGATGCATTCTAAACTCTTTCTAAATATACATGTGAACTATCGCTCTAGGACCATTTTATCGAGTTCGAGCTGAACTGGAATTGGATAATCTCCCGTAAAACATGCTGTACAGTGCGTATCTAATGTACCATCGAAAGTTTCTAAACACTCCTCAACATTTAAATAATACAAAGAATTAGCACCAATAAATTCCTTTATTTCCAAAACACTTTTTTGAGCTGCAATTAATTCGGATTTTTTTGCCAAATCAACACCAAAATGACAAGGATTAGTGATAGGCGGAGCACAAACTCTTACATGGATTTCTTTTGCTCCAGCACCTTTTAGTAACGAAAGTACCTGTGGCGTCGTTGTTCCTCTTACAATACTGTCATCTAATAAAACTACTTTTTTATTATTAACAACTTCAGCTAGGGTATTATATTTCAATGATGCCCCTAACACTCTAAACCGTTGTTCAGGCTGTATAAAAGTTCTACCCACATACCTATTTCTTATTAGTCCATCACTATAAGGTATTCCTGATTCAAAAGCATAACCAATAGCAGCAGGAATCGCAGAGTCAGGAACTCCAATAACAACATCGGCTTCTACAGGATACTTTTTTGCTAATTGTATTCCCATTTTTCTTCGAACTGAGTAGTTTAACAAACCATTCATTACACTATCTGGTCGAGCAAAATATATATATTCAAAAATACAAGGTGCAGGTCGAACTTTTAATCCATCATAATGAAAACTATGCAGTCCCATTTTATCTATAACTACTATTTCGCCTGGTTCCACATCTCGAACAAATTCGGCCCCAACATGATCAAGAGCACAAGTTTCCGAAGCTACTACAAAGGTGTTTTCAACTTTTCCAATGCATAAAGGCCTAACCCCATAAGGATCTCTAACGCCGATAATCTGATCCTTGTATAAAATAGTTAATGAATAGGCACCTTTAATTTTTCTCATTGCATATTTTATTTTTTCTGAAATAGCTTCACTTGGATAGCTATTGATTAAATATGCAATAACCTCTGAATCAATAGTAGTATTAAATCTGACACCTTCTAATTCAAGTTCTTTTTTTAATTCAAGAACATTAACTATATTTCCATTGTGAGCTAGTGCCAACTCACTATTTGCAGATTTAACATGTAAAGGCTGGCTATTTCGATTATTTGAAGAACCTGTTGTGGAGTACTTTGTATGACCAATACCTATCTTTCCTACAAGTGAACTTAAGTTATCTTCTTGAAATACATGACTTACTAATCCAGTATTTTTGTGGGAAAATATATGACCGTCGGCAGAAGTGGCAATCCCAGCACTCTCTTGACCGCGGTGTTGTAATGCAAACAAGGCATAAAATAATGTTTGAGCAACTTCAAAATCTGGAGAATAAACTCCCACAACTCCACAGCTTTCCTTTGGAGAATCATCAAAACAGTGCTCTATATTTTGATCTTCTTGAAAAATAAGACACCTATCCTTCTGTACAATAATAATATACTGAATACCATGATTAGAAAATACAACCAACAATAATTAAACTACGTATTTATTCAGCTTTCTAAGTTATTCACCATAGTATTTAGTATTTAATTGTTTTATCTGATAACATATATAAATATTTTTAATAAATTAATAAAAACTACGGATCTATTTATGACACAACGAGGTGACCAACTCATACAAGCAAGATTGCAAAAACTAGATTCTTTGCGAGCACTTGGAGTCAATCCATACCCTACATTCTATGAAAAGACTCATACAAATTCAGAAGCTAAGAAATTATTCGAAGAAAACGAAAATTTGGAAAAAAATTTTGATGAAACAATCCAAGTTTGTTTAGCCGGAAGAGTTATGGCTATACGTCAAATGGGAAAGGCCGTATTCATTGATATTGACGATAGTACAGATAAAATACAACTTCATTTAAAGGAAGATATACTCAAAAATGATTTTGTATTACTTGATCAATTAGATATAGGAGACTTCATTGGAACTAGCGGTAAGTTATTTCGAACTAGACGAGGTGAAATAACACTTGAATCAAGTACTATGACCTTTCTCGCAAAATCTCTAAAGCCCCCTCCTGAAAAATGGCATGGTTTAAAAAATGTTGAAATCAGATATAGGCAAAGATATTTAGATTTATTATCAAATAGAGAAGTCACAAATATTTTTTTTAAGCGAAGTAAAATAATATCCTCAATCAGAAATTTTATGGAGTCGCAATCATTTGTAGAGGTTGAAACTCCTGTTCTTGTTCCCATAGCTGCAGGTGCAATGGCTCAACCATTTGTCACACAACACAATGCCTTAAATCAAACCTTATATATGAGAATAGCTACTGAATTATACCTAAAACGGCTAATAATTGGTGGCATGGATAAAGTTTTTGAAATAGGAAGAGTTTTTCGTAACGAAGGTATCGATATGAACCACAATCCTGAATTCACAATGATGGAAAGCTATGAAGCATATGCTGATTATAATCAAGTTATGCAAATGGTTGAGAATTTAGTAAATACAGTTGCAAATGAATGTATAAATACCACCTCAGTTGAATTTCAAGGTAATACAATTGAACTCAAAAGTCCTTGGCAAAGAATTTCAATGAAAGACGCAATTAAAGAATATAGTGGAATAGATTTGGATAATACAGCAACGATGAAAAATATAAAAACTGAGGCAGGAAATCTTGGTATTAGAGTAGAACAATTAGAAAGTACAGGTAGAATTGTCGATAAATTGATCAGTAAATTTGTAGAACCTAAACTTATTCAACCCACATTTTTAATAGATTATCCTACAGAAATGTCTCCGTTAGCCAAGGCTAAAACAGATAACCCAAACTATGTAGAAAGATTTGAGGCATTTATTGGTGGAATGGAAATTGCTAATTCATATTCTGAACTGAATGATCCAATTATTCAAAGAGAACGATTTGAAGAACAAGAAGCTTTTCGAGAAACATATACCTCCGAGGAAGATTTCGATCGTCTTGATGAAGACTTTTTAGAAGCTTTAGAATACGGTATGCCGCCTACTGGGGGGTTGGGTGTAGGAATTGACCGATTAGTCATGATACTCACCGAACAAGATACAATACGTGATGTGGTTCTTTTCCCTCAAATGAGAACGACAAAAAATACTAATGAATAACAATAATGATAAAACATTTTACTGCAACAACATTTATATCCACGCAAACACATACTCTCCTACACTTTCATGAAAAAAATAAATTGTGGTTACCTGCAGGAGGGCATATTGAAGAAAACGAAACTCCTCTTGAAGCTGCAAAGCGAGAAGCATACGAAGAAACTGGAATAGAGATTGAAATCTTACCAACAAACGAAAACTTTCAATTTACAGAACCAGCGCAAATTATAAGTCCGGTTTCAATATTATTAGAAGATATCGAAGAAAGAAAAAATGAACCTAAACATCAACACATAGATTTGATCTTTTTTGCAAAACCTGTAATGTTGAAGGAGATAAAATTACTAGATGGATGGTATTGGGTTTCTGAAGAAGAACTAAATAATGATCGAATATTCAATCAAAACATTTCTAAAGGCAATGGATTTGCCCTTGACGATGTAAAAATACTCGGTCTAAACTCAATACGAAAATGTAAAAGTATTGGAGTCAAATTTGATTGATATCAATTTATTGCGTAACCAAAAAGACATGGTTGCCGAAATGATGAAAAACAGAAGTGAAAATGTAGACTTAGATAGCATACTAGAATTAGATGTTACCAGACGTAACCTCATACAAATTGTAGATGAGCTTAGATCTAAGCGAAATACAGTAAGCAAAGAAATAGCTCATATGAAAGAGAAACCACCAAAACTCATAGAAGAAATGAGACTAGTTAGTGAAAATATCAAACAAACTGAAGAAAAAATACGAAATAATGAACAAGAACTACATCTAAAACTCTTAGAAATTCCCAATATTCTCGAAAATGATATTTTAATTGGGCATGATGAAAGTGAAAACAAAGTTATTCATACATGGGGCTCTCCAATTGAATATGATTTCTCCCCCAAACCCCATTGGGAAATAAATGACAACCTCAATATTATCGACTTTGAAGCAGGAGTAAAAGTTTCTGGCTCCCGTTTTTTTATACTTCGTGGTAAAGGAGCAAAATTAGAAAGAGCTTTAATTAATTGGATGTTAGATAAACATACAAATGAAAATAAATTTGAAGAAATACAAGTACCTGCACTTGTTAAACAAGAAACAATGACAGGAAGCGGAAATCTACCAAAATTTGAAGAAAATTTATACAGAGATACAGGCGATGATTTATGGTTAATTCCTACAGCTGAAGTACCCTTAACTAGTATTCATCACGATGATATTCTAAACGGAAATGAACTTCCAAAATATTACGTGTCATATGCTCCATCTTTTCGAAAAGAGAAAACTTCTGCGGGCAGAGACACTCGAGGCATCAAACGAGTACATCAGTTCAATAAAGTTGAATTATATAAAATTGTGACACCAGAATCTTCTAAGTCTGAGCTACATACTCTAATAGACATTGTAGAAAACCTTCTACAAGAATTAGGTTTACACTATAGATTACTTGAATTATGTTCAAGTGATATTGGATTCCAATCAGCACAAAGTTTTGACCTTGAAGTTTGGGCACCAGGTTCAAAAGAATGGCTAGAAGTAAGCTCCTGTTCAAACTGTCTTGATTTTCAATCACGACGAGCAAATATTAAATTTAAACGAGAACAATCAAGTAGAACAGAATATCCTCATACTTTAAATGGATCAGCCCTGGCTCTCCCACGCATTATGATTTCTATTATGGAAACTTTCCAACAAATTGATGGAACAGTTATTATACCTGAAGTTTTACACAAATATACTGGATTTACAGAAATTAAACCTAATACTCAATAAAACTAACAAGATGAACAAATTCCTATATATACTATTTTAATAAAGGGAAAACATATAAAATTACGATATGCAATGTTGCTGCAATGCAAATCGTATATGTTTCCATACAAACTTATTTGGTTTTTAACCTAAAAATGAGGCGATAAGTGGTTATAAGTGACTTAAATAAAATAAAAATTGTTGCCCACCGAGGTGGAAAATTTGATGAAGAAAATACTTTAGCTAACTTTAAAAAAGCATTAAATTACGCTCAAATAAACCCAGATATTAATTTAATGATTGAACTTGATGTTCAATCCCCAAAACCAAACTATGATGGCACAAATGGTAATTTAGTTGTTATACATGATAGCACAGTTAATAGAACTACTTTAGGTAGAGGGCTTGTTTCGTCATACACTCAAAATGAACTGATATCTTTACCAATTCGAAACATAAATCAAAGAAGAATTTCAATAAAACATCATAAGATATCTGCCTCAAATGGATTACCCTTATTATCTGTATCTGGTTCTGATCGTAGAATACCTTTATTGAAAGAAGTTTTGGAAATCACTGAAACTGTAAATATAAATAGACTGAATAACAATATAGCTCCCGTAGGCGTTGGAATTGACTTTACTCATGTCGCTAGCAGATTTGAAAGACTTAAAGATCATGTTTTGTATCCGTTTCTAGAAAAATTAAACCCAGGTAGTCAATTAAATAAAGTATCTCCTCCTACAAAATTACTTGAACAATTAGCATTAGAAATATCGGATAAAAAAAGACTAACTCCAATTCAATTAATATCTCAGGGAATATATTCTGGCAGAAATCTGTCTTTATTAATTAAATTAATTGAAAAAATTAATGGTCAATTCCATCTTGCTATACAAGCTTCTACTTCTCATTTTCCAGCTGATATCATTAGTTTAAAACGATCATTAGATATCGGCACTACAAGTCTTTCTGAACTAATTGAATCAAAAAGATTTACCGTTAACTACAATCACAAGTGGGATAGAAGAGCTTTTTGGTTTAGACACCTTGCTCGTATTTTTGGCCTCAGGATAAATGACTTGTACTCTCTTCTACCCAAAAATGTGGCTTTATCAAATAAACAAGCAATGAAAATCGCAAGTGACCAGGGTTTTTTGACTGGCTTTTGGACAGTTAATAAATCAAAACACATTGAAAAGGCAATTAAATCAGGGACTAACTCAATCACTACTGACTTCCCAAATAAAGCTGCAAAAATAATTCATGCAATGAAGGCTGAATTTTTAGCTCAAACTAATCCTAGAATATTTCAAAACAATAATGTTATTCCTAAAGAATCCAGAAAAGTTCCAAAAACGCCCCAAACTGAAGCTGAATTAATTAGCGGAGATTAAGTCCAAGGACTATCGGCTACAGCATTTCGGGCAGCAATTCGCCCAAATGCAAAACATTCACCAATATTTCCAGTACCCTGATAAAGATAACTATATATAGAGCCAAGTTCACCAGCGCTATATAA
>MDTE01176670.1_pt1 | contig 27290 bp, 22 predicted proteins | sample 811231 | NCBI WGS metagenome assembly MDTE01 (sample SAMN05326651, study PRJNA326480) | marine metagenome | isolation source: seawater | place: Indian Ocean: Red Sea | collected 2010
GCATTGAAGGCAGCGTTAGATAACATATGGACCTCATCAATGTAGTAGATTTTATATTTGCCTTGCGTCGGCGCGAATTTCACATTGTCGCGAAGCTCTCTGACCTGCTCGACTCCGTTATTACTGGCACCGTCAATTTCCAATACGTCCAGGCAACGTCCTTCTGCGATTTCTTGGCAGATACTTTCATCCGGATCAAAATCTATTTTTGGACCCCCATCACAGTTAAGTGCCTTAGCGAGGATTCTTGCAGTTGATGTTTTTCCGGTTCCTCTAGGCCCAACGAAAAGATAGGCATGAGCTAACCTATTTTGTTCAATGGCATTTGTGAGAGTCTGGACAACATGATCCTGTCCAAGGATGTCCTTGAATGTAAGGGGTCGATATTTGCGTGCGAAGACCTGATAACTAGAGCTCACGGACCCTATTTTAGTAGGGGTTGGCGGTTTGTGAATCTTTTTTCAATTGGACATTTTCCAATCATCGCGCTTTTTGATCAGTAATGAGTGAAAATGAAGCCATTGGAATGATTGCCGGTAACGGCATTTATCCTGCAATATTTGCCCATGGGGCCCGTTCTGCTGGGGTAAAACGCATAGTTTCGGCGGCATTTGAAGGGGAAACGGAACCCGTGATTGAAGAAATATCTGATGCTGTTTCTTGGATGAGGGTCGGTCAGTTAGGTAAATTAATTAAATTTTTTGAGAGCGAAAAAATTACTAGGGCCGTGATGGTTGGACAGATTGAGCCGAAAAATTTGTTCGATTTACGGCCTGACATGCGAACTCTGGTAATGCTCGGTAAGCTCAAGGAGCGAAATGCGGAGTCAATTTTCAACGCTATCGGCGAAGAACTTGCCAAGAATGGAATAGAATTAATTCCTGCAACGACCTATCTCGATGAATTGTTACCTGGTCCGGGACATGTGTGCGGACCGAAGCCCGGGAAACGTTTGCCGGATGAGGCTGCGTTTGGGTATAAGATAGCAAAAGAGATTAGCCGTTTGGACATCGGACAAACGGTAGTCGTGAGTAAAGGTACTGTACTTGCAGTTGAAGGTTTTGAGGGAACGAACGCGGCAATTAAGAGGGGAGGGGATCTCGGGCGGGGTGGAGCAGTTGTCGTCAAAGTCTCTAAGCCTGATCAGGACCTTCGGTTTGATGTTCCTTGCATAGGACCTGAAACTATTGAAGTTGCCGCGTCAGTTGATATTTCTGCAATTGTTGTCGAAGCGGGTAAGACTCTTTTGCTTGGAAAGGATCAAATAGAAGAACGGGCCAGAGACATGGGCATTACTGTCTTTGCCTATGAAGAATAGAGAATTTAAAAATCATAATGACTAATAAAATTAAAGCGGGCGTCATAGGGATAGGAGCCATAGGTAAGAACCATGCGCGTATATATTCAGAAATTGATTCTGCTGATCTTGTCGCTGTCTTTGACACAGACACTGATGTTGCGAAAGAAATAGTTAATCTTTACGGGGGCATTCTGGCCGGATCGATTGAGGAGTTTTCTGCTCTGGTCGATGTTGTCTCGGTCGCAACGCCCACGAATACTCACAGATCAATTGGTGAAGCTTTGCTAGAGCAGGGTAAGCATCTGCTGATCGAGAAGCCAATAGCTGACAGCGCTCCTGATGCTCAGGCCCTAGTGAATCTGGCTACGGAAATGGATTGTGTGCTACAAGTCGGGCACATCGAGCGATTTAATCCCGTTCTCGGGGAAATTGAGGAGAGGTTAAAGGACCCGCGTTTCATTGAAGTGCACAGGCTTTCTCCTTTCCCAAACCGTTCCATGGACATTGGAGTGGTTCTGGATCTGATGATTCATGATTTGGAGATAGTCCTGCATCTTGTGAAGTCTAAAATCCAAAGCATTGATGCTGTGGGCGTACCTGTCCTGACAGGACGCGAGGACATTGCCAATGCCCGTATAAGATTCGAGTCTGGTTGCGTGGCAAATATTACCGCTAGCAGGATTTCCCCTGAGAAAATGCGTAAGTTGCGCGTCTTCGAGGGTGAGAGTTATCTCTCGCTTGATTATCAAGCCCAAGAGGGGCAGTTCTATTGGAAGGACGGTATGGAAATTAAAATGGAGCCTGTCGAAGTGGAGAAGGATGAACCGCTCAAGCGTGAGCTCGAATCCTTTGTCGAATGTGCCTCGATGGGCAGACAGCCTGCCGTTTCCGGTCACGAAGCGACAGCGGCGCTTGAGCTTGCAATCGAAATAACTAATCTCATTGATTCAGGTAACAAGGGTTAGCCCTATGTCTCGAAAGATTTATATTTTAGCAGGTGAGGTGAGCGGGGACAATCATGGATCCGGCCTCATGAGGGCTATCAATGCGCACGATAAAGCTGTGCAATTTTCAGGTCTTGGAGGCCCTGAAATGAAGAAAATTTCTGAATCAGTGAGGGACTGGACAGACGATTCGGCGGTCGTTGGTTTCTGGGAAGTCATTAAGAAGTATAAATTCTTTAAGAAGGTCTTTGAACAAGTACTCAATGAGATTGAGGACCTTGCACCTGACACTGTCATCTTGGTCGATTATCCTGGGTTTAATCTCAGGTTAGCTGAGGCGATCAGGAAAAGAGGGATTGAGACCAAGATTGTTTATTATATTAGCCCGCAGGTATGGGCCTGGAAGCGTGGGCGCGTAGTTAGGATGGCCAAAGTAATAGATTTGATGCTTTGTCTTTTTCCTTTTGAGGTTTCTTTTTTTGAGGGATCCGGGCTCCATGCCCAGTTCGTTGGCCACCCTTTGTCCGAGACTCTGGGACCATTAAGAGGCAAGGCTAAGAGAGACACTGAACTCATTGCTCTTTTACCAGGTAGCCGAAATAGGGAAGTAGAAAAGATTTTTCCTATTCTCCTTGGAGCGGCAGATCAGATAAGGAAAATAATGCCTGAAATGTGTTTCGCTGCATCGGCAGCTAACCGTGCCTGTGCGCAAAAGATGAAAGAGATGGTTAAGAGTTCAGGGGTTCCCTGCAAGGTCAGTGTCGGAGAATCCCATAAATTAATGTCAGTTGCGTCTTGTGGTGCGGTGGCTTCGGGAACGGCTACTCTTGAAGCCGCTTTTCTGGGACTGCCTTATTGTCTCGTTTATAAAGTTTCAGGTTTCACTTATTACTTAGCTAAGGGCCTGATTTCAGTTAATTTTCTGGGCATGGCCAACTTACTCGCGGGCCGTGAACTGGTCCGTGAGTTTATTCAGTATGATGCTAGTCCTGAAAAAATAGCTTCAGAGATTCTGCGACTCATTGAGTCCAAAGAGGAGCGGGAATTACTTTCAAAGGAATTGGAGGCAATTACTGAACCGTTAGCGGATCCCGGTGCTTATGAGCGGGCCGCAATTGCCACTTTAGGAGTCAATGAGGATGGTGTTGAGAGTGGGTCATGAATGTTAATTGTCCATCATGAAACAGTCCAATGTTATAAAGTTTGCTCTGGTCGCATTGCCTCTTGGGATGTGCTTCTTTGGAGTAATTGCACTGAGCTATACTTTTTTTTCCCCTGCTTCACAGGTCCGTGAAGGTGGTCGCACTTTATTAAACTCCAAGACCATCATTACTGAGGAGAACCTCAAGTCCTGGGTTTCCAGGCAGTCCAATGATATTGGTTCAAGGCCGACCTCAGATCAGAAGAAGACTCGGATCACTGCTAAGTGGATCGAGTCAGAACTCAGTGAGGAGAATATCGGTTATCGCCCCAAAGTAATGTTCCTCGATGGAAAGAATGGCAATTATAGAAACATTGAAGTTGAATTGCCAGGGACTGATAAGGCAGATGAAATTATAATTATTGTGACTTGTTACAGTTCTGCGGAGAATTGCCCCGGTGCTAATTGTAACGGGACAGGGGTGGCAGCTCTTCTGGCTTCGGCCCGGTACTTTGTTGGTACTGAGAACTCCAGGACCATTCGGTTCGTTGCTTGTGTGGGAAAATTTCAAACGTCTGAAGGAATAGATGGTTCGGGCATTGCTTTTCTTGCGGATTCGTACAAGAAAACAGACGAGCAGATCATAGGATTAATCTATTTGGATTCTCTTGGCTATTATACGGACCAGTTAGAGGATAAGATGGTACCTGCTAATTTGAAGGGGGACTATCAGGTTAAAGGCAATTATCTTGCCCTTGTCAGTGAATTGGCATCGAATGAATTTATAGAATATTTTCATTCTGAATTTTCTCAGAGCTACGAAATGCCGGTCCGGGAAATTGTTCTTTCTAGAGATTCATTGGCTGACTCGAGCAAATATTTTGCATCGTTTTCGGGACAGAGTTATCCGGCGCTGCAACTGTCGGATAATTCAATTTATCGTTATCCGCATTATCACAGGGGCACCGATACTCCTGATAAAATTGATTATGAGCGACTTTCCGGAGTCGTGAAATCACTGGTCCTTGGCATTGATTCCATGCTCAGTCCCTAACCGTCTCCTCGAACAATGATCCTGAAATTTCCGGGATCCTTTTTTGGTCCGGTACCATAAATGAGCTTGAGTGGCTTTCGTTCCTGATCCGATTCACGGTAAACATTGATTTCAAAGTGAGTCTTGGGATCCTTGTCTTTCTTTTTGTTCAGTGCGCGAGTTTCAATAAAAATCGGATTAATACCTTTTTTTAGGCCACCAATAATGAGTCCCTTATGAACGTTATTAATGACCATATGTTTGGATCTTTCTGCCACATTTACTTTGGTCTCGTAGCCGATTGAAACGATCTCAAGATAACCGACCATTTCAGGTACGGGGCACAATTTTGGCACTGGCGGAACTTTGCCTGGAGGTATGAACTGGGGACTGTCCAGGAAGGAGAAGTTACCTGATTGGGCAGCTGCGGAAATTTCTTCAGCGTTATTAAGATTCATGAAACGTGATGTGCTGAATTTCCAATCATTTAATTCCTTGATAAACATAAGGAAAAGGAGTCCCTCCGGGGCCTTAATATCTTTCCCGATCCCGAAATCTGCTTTGCCAAAATAAACGAGTTGAGCGGTTCGCCCGTTGACCATTGTCTTGGCCATTTTCATGGAACTGAGATTGGGTGGTTTTACTGGTCCATCAAAGAGAGCTTCGGGCCATTTATTTTTTTGCGAAACAATCATGTTCCGCATTCCTATCTGCCTGAATTTTGCTGTGCTTTTCTGCCACAACGAGAGATCCTTTTCTGTCATCGCTTTGGACCAGTCATTAAATACCGCATTGAGGGTATCAGTCAGTTCGTTTGTGTTTGGTCTTTGCGCTTTGAGCGCAGGACCCGTCACTAGTATTAAGATAATTGAGATTAGGGACCGGTTCAATGTTAATGGGCGCATAATCAATTAGACTTAACTGAGGACCTTGGGTACGGATTCGAGAAGTTCTTTTGTGTATTCGTGCTGCGGATTTTCCATTAAAGTTTCAGCTTCTCCAGTCTCAACGATCTTCCCATAATACATAACTGCTATCCGATCTGCTATGTAGCGAACCACACTCAGGTCATGAGAGATGAATAGCATGGTCAGTCCGAGATTATTTACCAGATCCTTGAGAAGGTTCAAAATCTGAGACTGAATGGAAACGTCAAGCGCAGAGACCGGTTCGTCAGCAATAATGAGTTTTGGTTCGGGAGCCAGGGCCCGGGCAATGGCAATTCTCTGGCGCTGTCCTCCTGAAAATTCATGAGGGTATTTCCGAACGTACTGTTTATCTAGGCCAACCATTTCCATTAATTTGATAACATTTTGCTTTAAATCTTCTTTATTTAACTGAGGTTTTCTTGTGAGTATGGCTTCGCTCAGAGTTGACCATACTGTCATTCTTGGATTGAGCGAGGCATAAGGATCTTGGAAAATCATTTGAAAATCGAGTCTTCTCGAACGGACTTCACTGCTCTTTAGATTTGTAAGGTTTTGCCCTTCCAGAACAATGCTACCGTGAGTTGGTTCGAGTAACTGCATTATGAGTCTAGATAGTGTGGATTTACCACAACCTGATTCACCAACTAGTCCTAGTATTTTACCCTCCTCAATACTTAAGCTGACTCCATCAACTGCTTTGACTACCTCATTTGATGATGAGAACAGACCACCACTCTTGGTGGTGAAGTGCTTCTTAATGTCAATTAACTCAAGGAAAGGCATTTATAATGTATGATTAGATTAGGTGAGGCAACCTGGACAGTTTTGGACCCAATGATTTGAAACAATTTCTTTAAATTCTGGAGTCGATTGGGTAAGGCATTCGTCACTGTTTCCGATTTGATTCCTGGGTCTGAATGCACAGCCCTGAATAGGTTCAGCAAGGTTGGGAGGGAGTCCTGAAATTGTGAAAAGCTTTTCACCTTTCAACTGAGTCGCCGGTATCGATTGCAGTAAGGACCTTGTGTATGCATGGAGAGGATTTGAGAAGAGTTCTCTGGAATTTGCTCTTTCTACAATCTTTCCAGCATACATGACATTAACTTCGTCACAGATTTCAGAGATGACGGCTAGATCATGAGTTATAAATATGACAGCTGTGCCTAGCTCTTCTTGTCTGGATTTTATGAGCTCAAGTATTTGTTTTTGTACTGTCACATCTAGAGCAGTTGTCGGTTCATCGGCGATGAGAATCTCAGGTTTAGTGATAAGGGCCATAGCTATCATTGCTCTTTGACGCATTCCCCCCGAAAATTCGTGAGGGTACATATTGACTCTTTTTTCAGGCTCAGGTATTCCGACTTCTCTTAGCGCATCGATGGCCTCTTTCTTAGCTCTTTTTTTATCCATGCCCATGTGGATTCGAAGCGGTTCTGTAATTTGTGTGGAGATTCGAAGATAGGGATTTAGGGATGTCATGGGATCCTGAAAAATCATACTGATTCGCTTGCCCCTTATTTTGCATAGATCATTTTCGTGGCACTTTAGCAAATCAGTGTGGTCAAAGATTGCAGACCCTTCCTCAATTTTTCCTGGGGGCATCGGAACCAAACCTAGGAGAGAATAGCAGGTGACGGATTTTCCTGATCCTGATTCACCAACGATCCCTATGGTTTTTCCTTTTTCCACAGGAAAAGAAACTCCATCCACGGCGCGTACAATACCATCACGGGTATGAAAATGTGTCTTTAGGTTTTTGACTTCAAGTAATGGCATGAAATTAATGGTTAGTCCTTTGACGCCCTCACGTCGAGTGCATCCCTGAGTCCGTCGCCTAGAAAATTAAATGCGAATAGAGTTAATGAGAAAAAGAGACCGGGAATGATTAAGAGATAAAGTTGAGTTTCCAAAAAGTCGGCACCTTCTTTGATTAGAATTCCCCATGAGCTGTTAGGTGCTTCGATTCCAACGCCCAAATAGGAAAGAGAGGCCTCAAAAAGTATAAAGCTTGGTATGGTGAGAGTCGCATAAACTATTGCAGGCCCTAACGTGTTAGGAACGATGTGACGAAAGAGTATACGCATCTTTGATAGTCCTAATGATGTTGCCGCCTCAACGAACTCCTGCTCTTTGATAGCCATGACTTGTGTCCTTGTGATACGGGCCAGTGTTAACCATCCAAGGGCTCCAATCGCAAAGAACAGAGGAACAATATTGGCAAATCGTCCCATCCAACTCAATTGTTCTTCCATTGGACCAGCTATGACTACTTTTAGTACAATCACTAATACTAGGAATGGAATCGCATAAAGAGTATCCACTACTCTCATCATAATGGCGTCAGTTCGTCCCCCGGCATAACCTGATATTGCTCCGTAGGTGATGCCGATTAATAATGCTACTCCCGTTGCAATGAATCCGACCAGCATTGAAATTTGTCCTCCGAAAAGAATTCTTGAAAAGAGGTCTCTTCCCAATTGGTCAGTGCCCATTATGTGATCTCCAGAAGGCGGAGCAAAACGGTTCGCGAGATTCTGCTCATTAGGATCATCAATGAATGGCAATTGAGCAACAATGAAACAAATAATAAGCATTAAGCCTATGAAACACATGCTAAGCATGGCTAACTTATTTTTGCGTAGCCTAGCCCAAGCGTCTCTTCCTAAAGAGGAGCCCTTCTCGAGTTCACTTTCTGTTGGTAATGAAATTCTCATCTTAAGTTTTCTCAAGTCTGATCCTTGGATTCAGAGCCGCTGCAATTAGGTCCGCGGCAAGGTTCATAAAGACAATTAATAGGCCGTAGAAAAGAACAACTCCCCTTAAAACAAAAGGGTCTCTTTTTATCGCGGCGTTAACAAAGTGCTGTCCCATGCCGGGGACTTGAAAAATTGTTTCCACGATGAAAGAGCCGCTGATTAATGCAGCGAATGCAGGGCCAATAAAAGCAACGGAGGGTAGAAGTCCGCCTCTCAATGCATGCTTAATGACAACTGTAAAAGTTTTCAGACCCTTTGCCTTTGCTGTTCTTATATAATCCTGATTGAGAATTTCTAGCATTGAACCTCTTGTGAGCCTTGCAAGGTAAGCGGCCGTGCCCAGTCCGAGTGTTATAGATGGTAAAATGATATCCAGAGGATGACCCCATCCGGCAATTTTTAATGCGGGAATTTTTGCGGCCAGAGTGAGCTGAAGCACTGGTCCGATGATGAAGCTAGGAATGCATATACCAATCATCGCTATGGCCATGCCTCCATAGTCAATGGCGGTATTTTTTCTGGTCGCTGAAAGAATGCCTATGGGAACTCCAATACCTACCGCTATGAAAAGTGCAGATACTCCCAAAATCAGGGAAGCGGGGAATGATTGAAGGATGATGTCCCAGACAGGACGATTTTTTTCTGTTGATACTCCTAATGAGCCCTCAGTGATTAAATTTTTTGGGTAGATGAGGTATTGTTGCCACAGAGGCTTATCAAGGCCCCAGGCCTTTTTCATGTTCTCTCTAACTTCTGGAGAAATGTTTTTTTCATTTGAAGAGAAAGGGTCTCCGGGCATCCATCCGACCAAGAAGAATACAATGGTGTAGAGAGCTAACATCACCAATAGTCCCTGAAGAAGTCTCTGAAGTATGTATTTCAACATTTTCTGGAATTAAATGAGTTGATTAGTCTGCTACGAGATCAAGAAACTTATATGGGTGATTATCAAGAATTAAAGGATCCCACCCTTTGACATGATTATGAATCAGATAATTCCTGGTGTACCAGTAAATGGGAAGGATCGGCCTTTCATCGAGGAATAGTTTTTCGGCTCTTCCAAGTATTTCGTAACGCTCTTTTTGCCCTGCCGTCCTTTCAGCCTCACCGAGCAGTTCCTCGAATTCTTCATTGGACCAATTAGTACGGTTATTACCTCCATCCTTAATCCACATGTCCAAAAAGGTCAGAGGATCCATGTAATCACCAATCCATCCGCCCGCAGCCAAGTCATATTCTTTACTCATCATTGTGTTTAAATAAGATGTCCATTCCATTTGTTGGATACTTATTTCAATGCCGAGATATTTTTTCCACATTGCCTGCAAAGCTTCAGCGAGTCTTTTAGAGGACTCCCTGTCAGTAGTTAAGAAATTAATTTTAGGAAAACCGTTACCTTCAGGGTACCCGGCTTCACCTAGAAGTTTTTTCGCTTTTTCAGGATTAAATTTAATATTTCCTGGAGAATTGTAACCAGCGAAAGGCGGGACGATTCCAGCTGCTGGGGACTGGTTGCCCATTGTCACATAGTCAATGATGTCCTGTTGATTAATTGTGATCGAAAGGGCCTCTCTGATTCTAACGTCTTGAAGGGGGGACTCTTTGACATTGCACCTTATGAAGTAGGTTCCAAAGTAGAATTCATTGCGGGTCATGTCCTTGAAATTCTTTCTAGAATATTCGATTAGGTCAGGTGCGATTGTGTAGGTGATATGCAACTGTTCGTTGTAAAACATTCTGTCCTCAGTGAATGAATTGCTAATTGGCAAAAAACGGATCCCATTCAGGGCCACATTTTTTGTGTCCCAGTAAAGAGGGTTTCTTTGTATCTCTATATGATCATTGAGTTTCCATGACTTTAATGTAAATGCGCCATTGGATTGTATGTTCTGGGGTTTTGTCCAGGGGTTAAATCTGTCTTCTGGTTTTCCATGTTTTTCTATGATGTGTTTTGGTACAGGGAACCATGTGTAATGCTTGGTTATTTCTGGAAGAAATGGGATCGGTGATCTTAGGTTCACTTTCAGTGTGTGTGAATCTGGGGCTGAGACCTTGACAGTTGAAAAGTCTTTGGTCTTTCCTTTGTGAAAGTCTTCTGCCCCGATGATGTAATAAAGCATGAAGGAATATTCTGATCCCAGTTCGGGCGTTAGTATTCTTTTAAATGAAAAGAGAAAGTCTTCAGCAGTTAGTGGAACACCGTCAGACCATTTTGCGTTCTTTCTCAAATTAAAGATCCACTCTACCGGGTTCTTGGGATCGGTCGGCCCCCAAGATTCTGCAACGCCGGGCAGGGCAATCCCGTCTTTTGAGGGATGTTCAATGACCAGACCTTCAAAGAGGCCCCTAATAATATTATTTTCAAGGACACCGCTCACAATATGAGGGTCCAGTCCTCTCGGTTCAGCGGTATTGCCCATAAGTAGGACCTTTTGTTTCGTGGCACGGTTAACCGGCGAGTCTTGTGAGCAACTCACTACGAATAGAGCAGTTATTGTAAGGATTAGGGCCGGTACGAATTGCATGTTAAAGTAATTTGAACTGACTTTTGCCGGACGTCACGCCCTTTTCTTGTTCTAGTTATTAAATAAAAATTGTTGATCACTCAGGCCCGACCGATAGGATCATGGTTTTAAGGCATTGATGAGAGAATACTTTATCAGACGCTTTCTGCTCATTCCTCCAACTTTGTTGGGAGTGACTATGATTGTTTTCGCAATTACCAGGCTCGTGCCCGGGGGGCCAATTGAGCATTTTCTCGAGGAGGCACAGAAAGCTTCTGAGGGTGCGAGTTCGTCCGGTGGGCAAATGGCAGGCGGAATGAACGAGGAGCAGATTGAGAAATTGGAAGAAGAGTATGGTTATGATAAACCTATTTTCACCTCTTACCTGCAGTGGCTAGGAGTCCTGCCTAGGGAACGGTTCATCAGTAAAGCTGATTTTAGGGCAGTCGGAGGCGATAAGATTGGGACCGGCGATTTAATCAAGGACACTGATAATGAGGTTTTACTCGTTCTTAAAAATGATGGGCGTCAGGTCAAGGTCACGCGCGAAGGAAAAAAAGTGACAAGTGCTGTTTTTGTGTCTTCTGACATGACATTGTCAGAGAGTAACGATTTGGGAGGGTGGCAGTTCCGTATTGAAACTAAGAAGGACCGACAGGAACGTTGGGCTGTACGTAATAAGGAAATCGTTGATAAGGCTCCACAAAATTATGATGACCGGGTAGTCGGATACAAAAAAGCATATGCCGGGATCCTGCAGGGCAGGCTCGGTGTCTCGACTGAATTTGGAGACCCGGTCTGGTCATTGATCAAGGACCGGATTCCCATAGCACTTTACTTCGGTATCCTGACTGCCCTGATCACATATGGTATTTCCTTGCCCTTGGGAATTCTTAAAGCAATTAAACACCGTAGTGCAGTTGATAACCTGACATCAGTATTAATCTTTATCGGTTACGCGATTCCGGGATTTGCATTGGGTGCTGTGATGTTGATTTATCTTGGGGCCCGCGGAGGTTGGTTCCCTCTCTTTGGGCTCACGAGCACTGATTTTTCACAGATGAATTTCTTTGAACAGATGATGGACCTTGCTCATCACACGGTCCTTCCTTTGACCTGCTATGTCATAGGTGGGTTTGCTTGGCTGACCATGATGATGAAGAATAATCTCATGGAAAATCTTGCGACTGATTATGTACGGACGGCCGTTGCCAAAGGAGTCAGTTTCCGATCGGCAGTTTTCAAGCATGCTTTCCGTAATTCAATAATACCAATCGCCTCAACGATGGGCCAGCTCATTACAATGATCGTTGGGGGAAGTATCTTGATAGAGTCCGTATTTGATATACAGGGGTTTGGACTCCTTCAGTATCAAGCCCTTCTGGGACGTGACCAGACAGTCATTATGGGAACTTTAACCATTGCCGCTGCATTATTACTTATCGGTAATGTGCTCTCTGATATCATTGTGGCGATCATTGACCCGAGGGTGAAATTTAACTAAGGATGATTGCAAGACTCATTGGCCCATTGCTCATTTTGACTGCCCTCCTTGGTAGTCTGGGCGAGTATTATAAGCTCGAGTTCCCGACGGTCCGTTTCCCATTCAATCTTTGTCGGGAAATTCCTCTTTTGAGAATAGAATTTGCCTGGATTAGCATGGCTTTGCTTCTAATGACCGGATTGTGGTTAATGATCAAGTTTCGATCAGGTTTCAGATTCACACCAATGACCCAGAGGAGAATTGAAAGGTTCAAGTCCATTAAGCGTGGATATTTTTCATTGATTATCATTGGAGTACTCCTGGCCCTGGCTTCTCTTGATCATCTCATCGTAGGTAATGAGGCTCTTATTGTGAAGAGGGGCAATGATTGGATGTTCCCGGCCCTTACGAGGGAAGTGGAAAAGGGAAAGGAATTTGGGCTTGAAGGGGACGCGGGTCAGGCACCTGCAGATTATCGAAAACTCAAAGAGCAGTCAAAGGATTCTGAGAACATTTGGATACTTATGCCTCTCATTCCGTTTGCGCCTACCGGAGACACTGTCCCAGCCGTTTCTACTGGGCTCGATGAAGATGAGGATAAAATCATTAAAGGATCGAAGCTTTTCTCAGGACTAGGGGCCCAATTATATGACGCTAAAGTTCCGGAGAGGATGCACCTCAGGTTCCGTTACCGGAAAGGTCTGAAAGATGGTCCAGTTGATGGCTGGGACCGTGAGGGGAACAGGGTCTATCGTGCCAAATATGAGTCGGGTCAATTAGTTAAAGGTTCCGTGTCCTGGACCGGCGAGGGTGAATTAAAAAGTTTCCTTGAACAGGATTCGAGCCCTGTCCGGCAAGTACATTACCCGCCATCGCCTCCGACCTCGGGCGAGGGGCAGACCCATTTACTGGGAACAAATTCAAGAGGATATGATGTAGTAGCCTATCTGTTTGGCGGTCTTCAGGTCAATTTCAAAGCTGCCTTTGTTTATATCCCATTAGTGTATGCGCTTGGTGTCAGCATTGGTTTATTGATGGGATTCTTTGGCGGTTGGTTTGATATAATCGTGCAACGCTCAATTGAGATTCTTTCCAATGTGCCTTTCCTCTTTGTTGTGATGATTGCGAGTACTGCAATTCCCGGCAAAATGAGGGAATCGGCCGGTCTATGGATGATACTTTTTATTCTTTTGCTCTTTGGCTGGATGGGGATGACTTATTTGATGAGGACATCTGCGCTCAAAGAAAAACAAAGAGATTATATCGCCGCGAGCCGGGTCATAGGGGCCTCGACTCCCAGGATTTTATTCAGGCACTTATTGCCTAATTCGGTGGCAATTATTATTACACTGGTCCCTTTTTCCGTTTCGAGTCTGGTCCTTTCTCTGACGTCCCTTGATTATTTGGGATTCGGACTCCCTGCCAAATATGCGACGTGGGGACAATTACTCCGAGACGGTCTTGACAATCTGGCCGCTCCTTGGCTTGTCACTTCAGCATTCATCGTTTTAGTTGGGTTGTTAATTCTTATCACTTTCATAGGGGAAGCGGTGAGGGAAGCTTTCGATCCAAAGAAATTCAGTTATTACCGTTAATTTGATGCGTCTTTCAGGATCCATACTCCTTATTATTTTGTTCCTCACCTCTTGCGGTAAAGAGGAGTCAGTGAAGAATGAAGGTGCTAATTTTGAAGCCTGGTATCCGCGTTATAACCAATATATTAGTGATTGGCTTGGTGAGCAGGTCAAAGTTAGGAATGAATCGATCAAAGAGTTACAGAACAGATCCAATGAAGAGACTGATCCCGAGGCCCAAAAAAAGTTAAAAGATCAGATCATTGAAAAGCAAAAAGAGCTCGAACGGTTCTCTTCGAGGCAGGCCCTTGGTGATTACATTGCCTTGCTTGATCTGAAGGATTTGCCCGAGGATCTTATGTGGGAAGATGGACAGGAAGAGCCTGAGATCGGTGATCCTGAATCCAAGAAGGGTGGGGCTTTCCGCTATTTTATCACTTCTTCTCCCCCGACAATCCGACCATTTGGCCCTAACTCCAATAATTCATTCCGTGGTGAGCTCTATGATAACATTGAAATTGGTCTAATTGATTTGCATCCCGAGACCGGAGCTGTCATTCCCGGAGTCGCCAAGGAATGGGCCATAGGAGCTGACAAAAAGACAGTCTTTTTCCGACTGGACCCAGACGCCAAGTACAATGACGGAGAACCGGTAAAGGCAGTGGACTTTTTATGGTTCGTTTATATCAGAGCCTCGGACAATGTGGTAACGCCCTGGTTCAAGCAGTACCTCAGAGAACAGTTTGCGAGGGTAGCAGTTTATGGAAAGGAGGTCGTTGCGGTGACCTTACCTGAGCCCAAGCCCAAGCTTCCCTACTTTGCTAGTATTCCTCCATCCGCTTCTCATTTTTATAATGAGTATGGGCCTGATTATAAGGAGCGTTATCAGTGGAGAGTCCCTCCAACCACGGCCGCATATACAGTGAAGGATGAAGACATTGTGAAGGGAGTGTCGATTACTCTGAGCAGGGACAAGGACTGGTGGGCAAAGGACAAGAAATTTTATCGATACCGATTCAATACGGACAAGATTCGTTACACTGTTGTAAGGGACATTTCGAAGGCATGGGAATTGTTCAGGGCAGGAGAGATTGATTATTTCCCGATATCCTTGCCTGAGTACTGGTATCAGAAGTCTGAAATGGAGCCTGTCTTTGATGGATATGTTGAGCGCTATACCTGGTACAATCAGTATCCGAGAATTCCATGGTCCCTGTACCTTAATTCCGCTAAGCCACCCCTTGATAATCTTGATGTCAGATTAGGGATTAATCATGCAACGAACTGGCAAAAAGTCATTGATGTAATTTTCCGGGGCGATGCAGCAAGATTACCCGGCTGGACCAAGGGCTTTGGCCGACTAGATAATCCTGAAATCATGGCCAGGCCCTTTTCGATTGCCAAGGCCAAGGAGTATTTTGCGAAGGCTGGCTATTCGGAAGAGGGGGATGACGGTATCCTCAGGGACGCTACCGGTAACCGTCTTGAGGTGATCCTTTCCTATTCAAAGATTCCTGTGAGGGAAAAAATGATGGGCATTCTCAAAGAAGAGGCACGTAAGGCAGGTGTGGATTTTGTGCTCGATGGTCTTGACCATACCGTTCTTTATAAAAAGGAAATGGCCAAGGAGCATCAGATGGTCTTTTCTGCATGGGGATTCCGTCCCCCATATCCTAGGTACTACGAGTATTTTCATTCCAATAATGCTTACGATGATAAGGGGAATTTAAAAACGAATACGAACAATATCTTTTCATTTAAAGACGAGAGGATGGATCAGCTTGCCGTGGCGTTCAGGAACGCGACGAGTGAGGAGGAGCTCGAGCGCACTGCCCATGAGATGCAGCAGATCATCCATGATTCAGGAGTTTATATTCCTGGATACATGACTGAATTTTCGCGCGTTGGTTGCTGGAGGTGGTTACGTTGGCCAGATTCTGAGTTCACGGAGTTCGCTCCTCCTAAGGTCTATGTTCCAATGGAGAGTTATGTTTATTGGGTCGATGAGGATATGAAAAAGGAAACTCTCGAGGCGAAACGTTCAGGCAAAGCATTTCCGGAAGTGGAGGAAGAGAAGAGCCGATATCAAATAAAAACTGAGGTCACGAAGGGAAAGGATGAGTAATTTGCTTCAGATAGAAGGTCTTGAGACCGGGTTTGAGACGGAGAGGGGGCTCATTCGGGCTGTTGATGGAGTCTCTTTTGAACTGCAGAAAGGTAAAACGGTTGGTGTGGTAGGTGAATCAGGATGCGGTAAGACAGTGACAGCAATGTCGATCGTTGATCTTCTTCCCAAGCCGTCCGGAAAAGTTCTTGGAGGAAGGATCAGTCTGAATGGGAGGGAACTCACTGGTGCGGACCAAGAAGTGATGCAACGTGTGCGGGGCAATGAGATTGGAGTTATTTTTCAGGAGCCTATGGCTGCTCTTAACCCAGTTCAGCGCATTGGCAAACAAATCACTGAGGCTCTGATTCTACATAAGAGGATTGGTAAAGTGGAAGCATTAAAAGAGGCAGTTAAACTATTGGAATCGGTTGGTATCCCGTCCCCTGAAAGGAGGGTCATCGAGTATCCTCACCAGCTCTCTGGTGGAATGCGCCAAAGGGTCATGATTGCTATTGCCCTGTGTTGCGAACCTGACCTTTTAATAGCGGATGAACCGACGACGGCCTTAGATGTTACGGTCCAAGCACAAATCCTTAATCTGATTTCAAAGATGCAGGAGAATATTGGTATGGCAGTCATGCTGATTACTCATGATCTTGGTGTCATTGCAGAACAGTGCGATGAGGTCATTGTGATGTATGCGGGCAGGATAGTGGAGCGTGCTCCGGTACTTGAGCTGTTTTCTAATCCTCTTCACGCATACACTAAGGGGCTCTTGGCATCAATTCCCCGTCTAGACAGTGAGCGTAAGACTGTCTTGCCAACGATTCCCGGACAGGTCGCACCTATACATGAATTTGTGGTAGGTTGCCGATTCTGCCAGAGGATGAAACGATCCGGAAAATCGATTCAAGAGAGGCCCGATTATCTCGAAATTAAACCGGGCCATTTTGTCGAACAATGTCCCGAGTGCACTGAGGAGAAAAATGACTGAGCAGGAAGATTCTAATATAGTGAACGAACGTTCTGATGGCATGGGTCAAATCATAAAACTAAGACGTTCGGAGCCCTTTACGGTTTGGGTCAGGGAGATTAATATTGAGGCCGCCCGAAAACAGATCTTGAGTCAATTGTCCAATAGACAGGAGGAATCAGATCAGATGAGTCTGCCTTTACTTCGGGTCGAAGAGTTGAAGATGCATTTTCCTGTGAGGGGAGGGATCCTTTCACGACAGACAGGATCAGTCAAAGCAGTTGACGGAGTTAGCATTTCTATTCGTGAAGGGGAGACGCTAGGACTCGTGGGTGAGTCCGGTTGCGGTAAATCAACGCTGGGTAAATCGATTGTTCGTTTACTTAAACCGAACTCAGGTAAGATTATTTTCAAAGGTCAGAACATTACCAATATGAGCCAGAGATCTTTACGTGAAAAGCGTCAGGATTTTCAGATGGTTTTTCAGGATCCTGCCGAGTCTCTTGATGCCAGAATGTCGGTTGGTCAATTAGTTTCAGAACCTCTAGTGATCCAGAAAATGGGGAATCGGTATGAAAGAAACGAGAGAGTATTTGAACTCCTGGACCGTGTTGGTTTACCTAGGACCGCAGTTGATAAGTTCCCTTTTGAATTTTCTGGCGGGCAACGACAGAGGATTGGGATAGCGAGAGCACTCGCAGTGAATCCTGACCTATTGGTTCTGGATGAGCCCGTTTCCGCGCTAGATGTATCAGTGCAGAGTCAGGTGCTGAACTTATTAATGGAGCTGCAGCGTGACCTTGGCCTTGCCTATCTTTTCATAGCGCATGACTTGGCGGTCGTGAAACATGTCAGTGACCGGATCGCTGTCATGTATTTGGGTAAAATTGTGGAAATGACCGATGCTGAAAAGATATATAGGGACCCAAGGCATGCTTATACTAAGGCTTTGATTGAGGCGATCCCGGTGACGGACCCGTCCAAGATGCGGGACCGTGAGCCACTTGAGGGTGAGGGGCCTTCACCAATGAATCCGCCAGAAGGCTGTGCTTTTGGGCACCGGGTCAATGCTTCTCAATATGAGAGAAGTAAAGGAATGGATATTAGATTAGAAGAAATTGAATCAGGGCACTGGGTATCTAATTGTCCATGTTGCGTTGAGAGTTGAGCTTAGCTATTCTTCAATTTCCCTGACTCTATAAAACTTTTTCGCTTCGTTTTCCGAAACTTCAGTGTCTGTGAATGAGGTCGAATCCTTTTTTCCAATTACTCCGTCATCAAGTTCGTTCCATTCTATCATGTCGGATGAGGCGTCGACTGCATATGCTTTTCCTGAGATTGAATTCCACTCAATAGTTGTTGTTTTGGAAATTACGTCATGTGTGATTTTGTTTATTTCGAATGGTTCATTGCCTCCAGTAATTGAATCGAGATGCTGTTGGAAAATGGATTCATCCTTAACAGCGTTATACAAATTAATCTCATCGATTTGTCCTGGGAATGATTCTCCCGCGTCCCAGCGGCCGCCGATCCCAAGTGGTGAACCTCCTGTCGGATAGGGTCCTCCACTATTAGAGAATGGCCCGATTTTTCTTAGAACAGTATCTCCGTTCGTTAAGTCTGCTATGTAGTTAGTAAAGGTCGTTGTGTTGGTGTCTCGATTGATAGAATAAGATCCTGCTACGAAATACCAGTGATCTGCTTGGACCTGACTTAAGATAAGATTCTGATTCCTTTCTGCGAATCCATCTCCAATCGTACTGGAGAGTTGCTGTCCAGTGCTGGGAAGGGGGGCATTTCCTTGGACAAGGAAGTAACCCCTGTCATTATTTACTCGCGTATTGAGAATGTAGCCAAGATTGAAATTGCCTCCGCTGATCTCGGTGGAGTTTGGTTGAAATATGACTTCAAAAGACAACTGATCACTTAAATTAACTGATGCATTGTGAAGTCCTGCTCCTTGAGCAAAATCGTTCCCAGGGCCTCTTGAAGTTGACACTGAATCAGATGTTTCATCGTATCCCTCCTTTGCATATTCGATATCATTTGCTGTTCCGCTTCCAAATGGTCTTGGATTTAAATCGGCATCACCAATTTTATCTTCGAGTCGATCCTGCTCATTTTCCCCATCAAAAGTGAATTGATGACTAAGGTCCGGATCAGTTTGAACCAGGTTTTGAAAATCAATGATTGATGCATTTGAAGTGCATGTCCAAATCGAATAGTGAATCAGTGCCAATGACAGTGATGATATTAAATGCTTTAAGTCTCTGAATACCATAGAATTACATTATGCACATTTTGTTTTTTTAATGCAATTCTAATGGCGCTGTTTTATTTGCTTTATAAGAATTATATTTGGGGAGGAAAATACTGGGAATTAATTTTTTCGGTTCTGACCGAATTATTCAACGATTGATGTCAAAATCTTACTTAGACCGGAAAGAAGCATGGGCAAAAAAAATGGCCGGATCTTCAGATTTATCCAGAAAAGAAAGGTCCAGGGACAGGTTGCCTCCGGGCCAGCACACAGTGGAAAAATTACCCGTTCTAGATCTAGGTATTCAGCCAAGGATTGTAGAAGAGGGTTGGGTCTTAGAGGTTGATGGGGAAGTTGAAAATAAGTTAAAGCTCGATTGGGAATCCTTAAGCAAGTTCAATTATGTAGAAGAATTGAGTGACTTTCATTGCGTGACGACTTGGTCCAAATATGATTGCAAATGGGGAGGCTATAAGATGTCAGAGATTCTAGATCAGGTGAGGCCTTATTCTGATGCCAAACATGTTCTTTTCGTTTCTTACGATGGCTACACTACTAATGTGCCTATCGAGGCAGTTTTTAGCGAGCACACGCTCCTTGCGACTAGCTTAAATGGTGAGCCTTTATTAAAAAAGTATGGCGGACCAGTGAGGGTTATAATTCCTCATCTGTATGCCTGGAAGAGTGCTAAATTTGTTAAACAGATTCGATTTAGTAATGAAATGCAGCTTGGTTACTGGGAGAAGAGAGGTTATTCGAATACTGCGGATCCTTGGAGAGAGGAGAGGTTTATAGATGAGGAGGTTCCTGGTTGGAGAGATTAGGATTGGAGTTCATTGGTTATGCGTCATAGCAACGTCCATTCATAAAAAGAGATTGCGTTACTTGGATTGCGAGAGTTAAGAATACATTTTCTAAAAACAATAATAATTTAATTCGTATCTTTAGGGGTGTGAATTTGAGATTTTTCGATACTTTATTCAAAATATGTCTAAAAAACCTTGTTTGCTTGTGATTCGTGATGGTTGGGGGATTAATCCTGATGGATCTGCCGGAGCAATTGAAAATGGAGATGCTACCTTATTGGCTGAGACTCCTTTTCATGATTACCTTTTTGATAGTTATCCAGTTTCCAGTGTCAGTGCAAGCGGTGAGGATGTGGGTCTTCCTGCAGGCCAAATGGGTAATTCAGAGGTGGGTCACCTCAATTTAGGTGCTGGAAGAATAGTATTTCAGGATCTTTCTCGCATTAATAATGCTATCAAGAATGGTGATCTAAAAGAAAATGAGGTTCTTCAAAAGGCATTCACCAAAGCCAAGGATTCAAAATTACATTTGATAGGCTTAGTTTCAGATGGAGGGGTTCATAGTCATCAGGATCATCTCATTGCTCTTGCTGGTGAGGCAAAAGAGGCGGGCGTTACCAATATTAAAGTCCATGCTATTACGGATGGGCGTGATACATCGCCTACAGGAGCTCGAGACTATTTATCTTATTGTGAAGATGAACTTGGTAAGCTTGGAGTTAGAATCACTACTGTCATTGGAAGGTATTATGCAATGGATCGTGATCGCCGATGGGATCGAAGCAAGTTAGCATGGGATGCGATCGTAAATGGTCAAGGTGAATTCACTGAGGTTTTGCCGTCTGAGGCTGTGAAGATGAAGTATGGTGAGGATAAGACAGATGAGTTTTTGCCTCCCATGATATTTGATGAGCATGAGCAGCAACGCATTAATGATGGTGACGTTGTGCTATGGTTTAACTTTCGGGCTGACCGTGCCCGTCAAATATCTGAAGCGTTTCTGTTTAATGATTTTGAAGGATTTGATCGTCAGTTTTCTCCTGCTGTTCATTATTATACATTGACCGAATATGATGAGAAATATGACTGTGATATTGTATTTCCTCCCGAGAAACTAAATGATGTCTTAGGGGCTGTTGTAGGTGACTCAGGAAAAAAACAACTTCGCATCGCGGAAACTGAGAAATATCCACACGTTACTTATTTTTTTAATGGTGGTGAAGAGACCCCATTCGATGGAGAGGATCGCGTCATTGTACCTTCTCCCAAAGTGGCCACATATGATTTGCAACCGGAAATGAGTGCATTAAAAGTCACCGAAGAGGTCATAACGAGATTAAAGGATTATGATCTAGTAATTTTGAATTTTGCTAACCCGGATATGGTTGGTCATACTGGAGTAGTTGAGGCTGCTAAGAGCGCGGTAAGGACTATCGACAATTGCCTAGAGAAAGTAATTGATGAAGTGATAAGACTAGAAGGTAAGGCTCTTGTAACTTCTGATCATGGTAACTGTGAGCAGATGATCAAAAGTGATGGTTCACCACACACTGCGCATACTACAAATTTGGTGCATTTGGTTTATGTTGCGCAGGATGCTCCGGGAATTGAATTGAAAGATGGGATTTTGGCTGATATTTCACCAACTATCCTAGACATGCTTGAGCTTGAGGTTCCTGATTCGATGTCCGGTTCTTCTCTTATTTTAAAGAAAAGTTAAGATATATTTCAGTATTGCTTCACTGGCCTTGATCTTCTTAAAGATATAGCTAGTTTATTGCATCCAATAAACAACCCCGTGGTGTAATGGTAACACAACGGTTTTTGGTTCCGTTATTCAAGGTTCGAATCCTTGCGGGGTTGCCATAAGACTTTTTCCTAAAAGATAGGCTTATTTAATGATTCGATTTGAAAGATTCGCATAAGAACTTGCGCAATTCTTCAAATGATATAAAGTCGCAACCCCCATTCCTCTTATTTTGTTGGTGTCCCGTTGTTTGAGAGGAAGGTATCCGGGACATGCCAGACATAAATTAACTATCAACTTAACCTTACAAACCCAATCTTATGAGCACTGAATTACTTGCTCTCATTGACAAATCCTTCCGCGAGATCAGAGAAGGATCAATCGTAATCGGCCGCATTCTCGAAATCCAACCTCAAGTCGTTTTGGTTGACATTGGCTACAAGTCCGAAGGAGCCATACCTGTTTCAGAATTTGAAGATGAGGAAATAGAAGTTGGTAAAGAGATCGAAGTTCTCCTTGAACGGTTAGAGAACGATGAGGGGATGATAGTGCTTTCTAAAGAGAAAGCGGCACACAAACAGAATTGGGATAAGATTGCCAAAGTGTTCCACGATGGTGGCTTGGTAAAAGGTAAAGTGAAAGCTGTGGTTAAAGGTGGTTTGATGGTGAATGTTGGAGTTGAGGCATTCTTACCTGGTTCTCAGATTGATATTATTCCTCCCAAGGATCTTACTGAGTACGTAGGAAACATCTATGAGTTTAAGATCGTTAAAATTAACGACGAACGTAAAAATGTTGTTCTTAGTCGTAGAGAAGTAATTGAAGCGGAACGCGCTGAGCAGCGTCAGGCTTTCCTTGAAGAGGTCAATGCTGGAGATGTAGTAGAAGGTTTTGTGAAAAACATCACTGATTTTGGTGCATTCATTGATCTGAAAGGAATGGATGGACTTTTGCATATCACTGATATGAGTTGGGGCAGAGTGAATCATCCCAGTGAGATGCTTACTATAGCTCAGCCCATAACAGTTCAGATATTGGAGGTCGATAAGGAAAAAGAGAGGGTCTCTTTAGGTCTTAAGCAAATGACACCCAATCCATGGGAAGATATTGAGAATCGGTTCCCTGTTGGAGATCATGTTAAGGGCAAGATTACAAAACTTGTTCCATACGGTGCTTTCGTAGAAGTGGCAACGGGTGTTGAGGGATTAATACATGTATCTGAATTGTCATGGACAAAACGGATCACTAGGCCTTCTGATGTTTTAGAGTTGGGACAAGAAATTGAATCTGTCGTTCTTGGAATTAATATTGAAGAGCAGAAAATTTCATTAGGCGTTCGTCAACTAGAGCCTAACCCATGGGAAAATGTAGAGAGTCGTTATCCTATAGGTAGCATGATTAAAGGAGAAGTCAGAAATCTTACTCCTTACGGTGCATTCATTGAGCTTGAGGATGGTATTGATGGCATGGTTCATGTTTCCGACCTTAGTTGGACAAGGAAGATTAATCATCCAAGCGAAACGCTTAAGAAGGGCGATGAAATAGAGGCCGTTGTATTGGAGATAGACAAAGAAAGCCAGCGCATTAGCCTGGGAGTTAAGCAGCTAGAGACGGACCCCTGGGAAGAAATTGGCAACCGCTTTACTGTGGGTGATTTGGTCAAAGGAACCGTTGCTAAGATTGCAGCTTTTGGCGCTTTCGTTCAGTTGGAGGATGATGTTGACGGTTTGGTTCATATTTCCCAATTAAGTGAAGAGCACGTTGGTAAAGTAAAAGAAGTGGTAAACATTGGAGACGAAGTGGAGGCTCGAGTCATTAAAGTTGATAAGGCTGAGCGTCGCATTGGACTGTCCATCAAAGCGGCTTCCTATACTGAGGAACAGCTTAAAAAGGAAACTGCTGCCTTCGATGCACTCAGGCCGAGTTCGGATCTTGTCGGATTGGAACAGGCTTTCCAAGTTGCTGAGGAATGGAGCCCAGGTGAGGAAGAGGAGCAGGAAAAAGAATAAAGAATTATCATTTAAATCTAATAAAAAAAGGCGCTTTTATATAAAGCGCCTTTTTTATTTATTAGTAAATAAGGAGTCTTAAATTAAACTTTCCACTGGCCTCGGTAATCTCTAGTTAGCCATTTAGGATTTCCTGATTTGTCAGCGAAGGTGTTATTTTTTGGGTCCCATTTAATGATTTCACCATTGTAATATGCTTGATTCATGAGGTGGCAACAAATTGCAGATCGTGCTCCCACAATTTCATTTGTTATGGGTTTCTTACGGCTTTCCACGCAAGCAAGGAAGTCTCTTATGTGGTGGTTGCTTTTATATAGTTTGGTTTTGGCATTATTGAGGAAACTCTTTTCAGCTTTTTGTAATGCGCTTCCCAGAGATCCGTCACCCCGTCTCTCAAATTTTGAGATTTCTTTCCCTTTGTAAGTGAAGGCAAAACGACCGCGATTAACTTTAACTTCACCATCAGCGCCTTGGAAATGGACTCCGAAACCATTCTTATGCGTGACAGTTGACCCATTAGAATAAACTAATTGTGCACCCCTTTTACTTTTTGATTTTTTCCAGTCCTGAGGTGGTTTAGCCTCGATGGGGCCAGAATCATCAGTTCCTAGTCCCCACTGAGCGATATCAATATGATGAGCGCCCCAGTCAGTAACCATACCTCCTCCATATTCCATATAATTGCGCCAAGCGGGAAAATGATTATGTATTCCGCGTGGACTAAGTACTGAGCTGTATCCTCTCAATGGGCCAGGTCCGCACCATAGATCCCAATCTAGCCCCGGCTCCATTTTTTCTTCTTGTAAGTCACATGGCCTACCGGGATCTCCTACTGAAATATCGACATTATGGACTTTGCCGATCACTCCATTTCTTACTAATTCGCATGCGATCCGGAACTCGCTGGAAGATCGTTGCATCGATCCGGTTTGTAGGACCCTATTGTTTTTATTTACGGCCTTAATAACTTCAACGGATTCGTGGATGTTATGTGTTAATGGTTTTTCACAATAAACGTCTTTTTTATTATTTAGAGCGGAAATAGTGATTACAGAGTGCCAATGATCAGGCGTGGCAATGCATACCGCATCTATTCCTTGATCTTCGGTGATTTCTCTGAAATCAATGACTGCTCTACAATCAGAATTCTTATTGTGATTATTTACAATATTCTCTGCATTTTTGCGGCGGTTACTGTCAACATCACAAACGGCAACGGCCTGAACTCCTTGCCCCATAAAATTCCGTAAAAGACCGCCATTTTGTTTTCCCATTCCAATGAAGCCCATGACAAGTTTATCGTTGGGCTTTGTTTTAGCAGCCCAAATATGTGATGGCAGTATGAATGGTCCAGTTGCAAGAGCTGTAGATTGAAGAAATTTACGACGAGATGTCTTTAGCTTTTGATATAGTTGCGGATTCATTTGATTTTTTGTTATTGCTTTTATTTGCGTTCTTTGACTGAAAAATACGGTATCGTAAAGCTTCTAAGAATAAAATCAGTTAATTATTTAATATTAATGCTTCGCGACTTGCTGTAGGCGTTCATTACCCTAACTTAAAAGCGGTGACAGCTAAACAATCTCAGCCAACATCCTCGTTTTCCATTGGAAATGATGAAATGAGTTCTGTGCATTTTGACGGAAATTCACCGGTTTTTATTTTGGGGCCATGTGTTATAGAAGGAGAAGAGTTTATTTGGGAATTGGCGAGGAATCTTAAAACTATATCCCTCGAAATCGGTATTCCTTTTATTTTTAAGGCTTCATATGATAAAGCGAATCGCACCGCATCTGATTCTTTCAGGGGTCCGGGAATCGTAGAGGGCTGTCGTATGCTCTATGAAATTGGCAAAGAATTAAATGTTCCAGTCACTACCGATGTTCATACCGTTGAAGAAGTTGAAAAGGCCTCAGAAAAAATTGATCTCTTACAGATTCCCGCCTTTTTATGTCGGCAAACTGATTTAATTTATGCTGCGGGCCGGAGCGGCAGGGCTGTGAATGTAAAGAAGGGTCAATTCCTTGCCCCGTTGGATGTAATACCCATTGCTAATAAGCTTCGATCTGTTGGCTGTGATAATTTTCTATTTACCGAAAGAGGAACTACGTTTGGTTACAATAATCTTGTTGCAGACATGCGTTCACTATTCTGGATGAGGAAAGAGGGTTACCGAGTAGTTTTTGATGCAACGCATTCGGTTCAAAAGCCTGGAGGACTAGGTGATAAATCATCAGGTGATGGTTATTTGGCACCTGTCCTTGCAAAGGCAGCTGTGGCGACAGGGTGTGATGGAGTTTTTATTGAAACACATCCAGATCCTGATAAGGCCAAGTCAGATGGACCAAATCAAATACCACTTAATGATTTATCCCCTGTATTAAAAACACTTGTAGCAATTCATGGAATTGCTACATCGGGTTCAATGGAAAAAAATAATGTGTAATGATCATTTTTCAGGGCAGAGTTCTTTTATATAAATTTGGAATTTTATGTTTTTTGTGTTTTTTCCCGTCTGCTGTTATTGCAGATGATTTTGAGGGGACTCCCGAGCAATCTAATCGGGGATTAAAGGCTGCTAAATTCATGCCTATTAATAAGCCTAATATCCGAATTAAAATCCCTCAATTTAAGGATGGTAAATTAGATTGTGTGATTACTGCTGAGGAAATGACCCGCATCACAGATGATGACGTGAGATTAAAAGGAATGCATATTGATTTCTATGACAATTCGAATAGGGAGATGCAGGTTTATTTTAAGAGTGCTACTTATAGCCTTGTAAGGAATAAGCTTAAAAGTAAGGAGGTGACCCAAGTCAGTAGGCCTGATTATTTTACACTTACCGGTGAATCCATGGAGTTTGATGTTGATAAGCGACAAGGAAGAATGATCGGGAAAGTGAGAATGGTTTTACATGATTCTGATACATCTGTTAATAATAATGAGCAAATAGTTACAAGTAGGCCCTATAGCTTTCCTGTTCTAAACGCTGTTCGTTTAATGTCTGAAGCTATACAAAACGGAAGGGGGAAAGAGTGAAAAATAAATATTTCATCAAATTGATTTTTATAATTTTTCTTATTCCGTATTTTGCTACTCAGGGCAAAGAGAACGTAACTGAGTCAAAGGTTAAAAAGGGCCAGACATCTAAAAAAAGCGGCGGTTCTTTTGCTGAAGCGATGAAGGAAATTGAAGAGGTGAGGAAGCGAGATGCGGCAAAAGAAATTTTACGGATTAATAAAAAGATCTCCGTTGACCGATTGCACGAGGATTTACGCAATTCTGTGCGTAATGCATCAGATAGACTTGATGATGAAGCCATTGAAAAAATCAAATCTAAGATTTCATCAGCCGAGGCCTTTGCAGAGAATTTACTTAATAGCGGCAAGAAGAATGAATCTGAATTGGAAGGGATTAAGGTTCGGGAAAAGAATGAATCCCCAGAGGTGATTCCAATTGAACAAGATGCAGGAAAATTGCCGACCCCGCCAGATCTCCATAGTGAGAATGCAGATAAAACTAATCCTGAAAATAATCCTTCATCAACATCATTACCTGAAAGGGTTAGGGCACCTAGGGTGAATAATTCAGAGACAGTAATTGAGGCGGATGGTCGGCTTATTTTTGATGGTAACAGTAGCCTTGGTGATGAGTTTCAAGTTGTAATATTTGAAGATAATGTGGTCATGAAAAATCCTGAATTTGTTATGAAAAGTAATTA
>MDTE01202457.1_pt1 | contig 27288 bp, 26 predicted proteins | sample 811231 | NCBI WGS metagenome assembly MDTE01 (sample SAMN05326651, study PRJNA326480) | marine metagenome | isolation source: seawater | place: Indian Ocean: Red Sea | collected 2010
ATCGGACACCGACACAGAAACAATTGCACATCTTCTTCATCTTGAAAGCCAGACAGAGGAATCATTTGATAGCATCGTTGATTCTGTTATCTCTCAACTAGACGGCGCGTTTGCGCTTGCCATTATTGATGAGCAGACACCAAATGTCATTTGGGCGGCTAGACAAGGCAGCCCGCTGGTAATTGGTGTTGGCCACGGGGAACACTTTGTCGGTTCAGATCAGTTGGCCTTATTACATGTTACGGACCGGTTTGTGTATCTAGAAGAGGGTGACCGTGCGCGACTAACCGCGCAATCATTTGAGGTCTTTAGTCCGGACGGAATCGTTGTGCAAAGGCCAATAAAACAGGCCTCCGCTTCCAACGAGCAAGTATCTAAGGGCTCCTATCGACATTTTATGGCCAAGGAAATACACGAACAACCTGAGGCTGTTTACGCATCCTTAGTTGGGCGTTTGGGTAAAGACCGGTTACTCAGTGGAATTCTTGGGCCAAATAGTGATGCGCTGTTACGAGATGCACAGGCAGTCCAAATCGTTGCTTGCGGAACCAGCTACCACGCCGGTCTGGTCGCAAAGTATTGGATAGAGAACTTGGTAGGCATTCCGTGTCAAGTGGAAATTGCCAGCGAATACCGTTACCGGAGAGTAGTCACCTTACCGAAAACTCTTTGGATTTCTATATCACAGTCGGGTGAGACAGCGGATGTGCTTTCGGCTCTCCGCCATATTGATAGAACGCAAGTGTCAGCAACACTCGCAATATGTAATGTTGCTACCTCAAGCTTGGTTCGTGAGACAGATCTTGCATTGTTGACTGAGGCAGGGCCTGAAATAGGCGTCGCGAGTACAAAAGCATTCACGACCCAGCTCACAGTTCTACTTCTGTTGTCAGGGTTACTGGCTAAAACAAGAAATATCGCGGAATTTGACGAGTCTCAAGTTGTTGGGCTGTTGCGTTCATTACCTAACTTGTTGACAGGGGTTCTAGCGATAGAAACACAAATAAAAAAAATCGCGGAACAATTTGTTGATAAGCAACACACGTTATTCTTGGGTCGTGGCACCATGAATCCTATCGCTATGGAGGGCGCCCTGAAACTTAAGGAGCTCTCATATATCCACGCAGAGGCTTATCCGGCAGGTGAACTGAAGCATGGACCGTTAGCCTTAGTGGATGAGGACATGCCCATCGTTGCGGTTGCTCCGAATGATGAGCTAGTTGAAAAGCTTCGTTCTAATCTTTCGGAGGTAAAGGCTCGTGGTGGACAGCTCTTTGTCTTTGCCGACTTTATTGTGGCTACAGAATCTGCTGGGGAGGTCACAGAATGTGTGATTCCTGAAACGGATCCTCTAATTGCGCCAATTGTTTTTGCCGTACCCCTACAGATGCTGGCGTACCACATCGCTGTGCTGCGCGGTACCGATGTGGATCAGCCGCGTAACTTGGCGAAGTCAGTTACAGTCGAGTGAATTTGATTACATAAAAAACTTTGAATTTAACGTTACATTGGGTCTCAAAGTTGATGTGTATACCAAATCACTCACCATCCAGACTTTGCGATGCTACAAGAGACAAGTCCTTTGCCTCAAAAAAGGTAACGCTACTATGAGAACTACAATCAAGAAATCAAATCAAAAGGTTTCTATTCTAGGAGTCAAAACCACATACCAATTAAAATGAAATCTGATGATACTTGGAAAAGTGAAGAGATAACGATTTGAGTCAAGAAAGGTCACAGGAGGGTATTCAAAAACTATCAGAGCATCATCCTCTTGTAATTGAGGGGATGGGTGGATACGACACCAGAGATCCTGTAATGATTGCCTCAACAATTCACAAACAACTTAGAAAGCATTGGGAAATAACCCCACCACGAAAACCTCTGATTCTTGTGACGCAGGGCGATCCTCTCGAAGAGAGAGGTATTTCTGCAATCACACGCATAATGAGTGACCGTCTTAGTGTTCCTCGGATTCTTGTTTACCTCGATCCTTCAATTGCTTCATATCATGCACCAAACGCTGATCGATATAGGGTCTCGCATGAGATTTCTTTCTCGGCTTTAAAGGATCGATTGCATCGAGAAGACCAGCACATTGTGTCAGCGATTACGAAAGTCGTTGATGAGTATTTGCAGACTAAGACTGCGAAACGACTTGCAGAAGGAAAGGATAAACTTCCTGATTACTATCGGAATTTCGCATTGCTTCAGGAAATTAACAAAGTTGCTTGTAAGAAGATCTCCGGTGAGTTAACCGTTGCGCACACCAGTAGTGTGTTGAGCGAGTATTCAGTATCCAGTTTCTATCGTGTCGGATTAGATCTGGGACTGATCGACTCATCAGAAGTCGTCCCATTTCCTATCGATACCAACATTTCTCGTTGATCTAAGATTCATTTTTATTTGATGTGGTTGGTATCAATAATTTTTTTGTTTGCGGCGGAGTGCAAGCAGACCCTTTTTTAGAGTTTCCTCACGCAGATCCAATTTTGTTTGAAAAACAGAGTTGTCACCGACTCCATCAAATGGATGTGTTTCAGTCTTCATGAGGTCCATCCTTTCGTATCGGCTTAAGTTTGATTATTGGTTTGACAGGGGTTTTCCCTTTTTCTGAAGATGGTTGAACTGGAAGAGTGAACCCCTCTAGAAGATCTTTAACACTTTTAGTGTCGTACCAACCATACATGTCAATAAAGACCTCTCCTGGGTTTTCCTGGTGATGAATCATTCCGATACCGTGTTGTTCGGTGACATTAAGGAAATCCTCTTCAGCCTCCCTGAGAATGGTTTTTCCAAATAGTTCATTGGGATCACACCCAAAAATTTGAGAGAGTCGAACCAGATATTTGGTTGGGTCGCTTTCTGACTTTTCTAGCCTTGAATATTGTGACTGTGTAATCCCAAGTTGAGACGAAACTTGTCCTTGGGTTAGCCCCAACATCACTCGACGTTTTTTTAAAGGATTGGTGATAAGTTTGTTTCTCATATAAATACATTTTTTATGTATTTATATGTAATATCAACAAATATTTTTTTTGATTTCGTTATAGGTGTGTTGAAGTTAACGAGAGAAGTTTGGAATTTCATGAGAGGACTTTCGACTGCGACTGTAGAATAAGTAATTGATAATATAATTATGAAATGAATAGGTAGGCGTTCCTGTGAGGATGTGTTTTTGACATTGTCAATTGTCTTTGAGGTGAATTTTTGAATTGTCTATTGCAATCAAGAAATTAAGCGACGATGTCTTTGAGGTGACGGTTGTAGAAATCTCGACAACTGCTCACACGGTGACAATTTCTGATCAAAGCCTTAACGATCTAACTGATAAAAAGGTGACGAAGACGCAGTTGTTGGAGTTTTCCTTCAATTTTTTGCTCGATAGAGAACCAAATACGTCCATTCTGTCATCATTCGATATCAACGTAATTTCGAGATATTTTCCCGATTACAGAGATGAAGTCAGACGATGGTGCAATTAGGATTAGAACCACGAACTTTGGCCTATGTAACGATCCATAAGAATTTTTATATCGGTGTGCATACGAGGAATTGGGGGAATGGTGAGTTTTGTATCGTGATCGCGTATCCTTCGAACTAGATAGTTAAAACTCCGAGCCAATTCAAATAGGGTGGCGGATACGCTTGATAATTTACTGACCGTCATGAAAACACGAGGTACATCGATGAGTTTGTCAACTGAGCGCGCCTTGAATCTGTTACGCGTCATTGAAAAAGCCGAAGAAATCTCGCAACGCGAGTTAGCTGAGCGCGTTGACGTGAGTTTGGGAACCGCCAATCAAACGATCCGAGCTTTGGTTGGGGAAGGGATTCTGGAAACCAATGTTGTCACAACATCAAAAGGTAAGCGTGGTCAAACCTACAATCTTACTTCAATTGGGAAGGAACAGCGGAAGCAACTTGCGAAGCTCCGTATACAGGAATGTGAGCGAGACATTCGGTGCCTTGAGACCGAGATAAATAAATTGAAGCAGGAAATTTAATTTCTGCATGATCTTTCACTATTCCCATGCGCCAATTAGGAAGGAAATCGAGTCCTCAGGTTTCATAGGTCTCGAGGGATGCCGCCTCGAGTATTTTATTGATGCTGGGCTTCATCTGGGGCAACCCCGTTCGTCTGAACTAAGCTATCAATGGCGAAGCTGCAAAAAAGAATATAAAGCGCGTGGTCGTTATGTGTGGTTTACAGAGCAGCCCTTCTCGTATGCGATTGGCAGCCCGGATGTTCCTAAAACTCGATACATCTATGACCCCTCCGAAATTAGGGCATTCACGTGGTCTAGCATTATGGAAATGGCTGTGTCAGATAAGAAACGATTTTCGGCGATGAAGGCCGTGAGTGAATACGGGATGAGTCTGGGGGATGATCCTTTCAAGTGGTGGGTAACATTCGAGGAGGTCCCTCTAAAAAAATGTAAGGAAGTTGAGGAAATAGGACCATTTCCAGCCAATCCCTCGGCCCCTCTAAGTCATAGTGAGTAGGGGCGGCACTAATAACCCGACTCCCACCCCGGTGATGTAACTAACCGCCGTAGAAAATGTCTTTTGTTTTCGCATTCTTTTCTGGTCATCAATGAATTCAACGTCCTCATACTCACTCTTGAAAATGGTGGCCGGTAGAGTGGCAGAATCGATCTGACTTGATGCTGAGAGTCGTGTACTTATGGCTCGGGCGAGCCAATATAAGCATGGTATGGCGACCGCGATAAAAATTGTCAGCTGCTGCTGCGGCGCGAAAAGTCCGATCCCAAGACCGGTTATAAGGGCAAGTAATGATGGAAGCATGGATCTAGTTCTCCAAAGCCTCAAACTACACGAACCACAATATATAGTGTTTATGTCCGTGTCAAACCGCTAAATGTTGAAAAATTCTGAAGAACGCTGGAGGTTACATGGAGCAATATTTCTCTGGACAATCGATTGTCACAGACGGTTTGTCGTCAACAAATATCACTCGCGAGATTGAAATACATGTGGCAGAAAGCGGAATCGTAAATGGCTTCTGCCACCTATCTTGCGTACACACATCCGCATCCATCCTCATTCAGGAAAACGCGTCTCCTGAGGTACAACGGGACCTCATTAAGTTTCTTTCCAGGGTGGCTCCGATGCAATCAGGACTCTACGAGCACGATATTGAGGGAATGGATGATATGCCGGCCCATTTGAGGACCGCGATTACTCAGACTCATATCACGATGAGCATAATAAATGGCCGCCTCGTTCTTGGTGAATGGCAGGGTATTTTTTTGTTAGAACACCGACAGACAGGGTCCAAGCGGGAGGTAAAGGTCCACATCATGGGGTCGCACTAACCTGCGTTCCTGAGCGCCCCTATGATTGTAGTGCGCTTGGTTTCGATGTGTTGAATTAGCACCGCCTCCAGACGATCGGAATCGCGAGACTCGAGCGCATCGATCATTTCCTCATGTTCCGCAACAGCCTTAGCCCAACTTTCCGCGGTCATATGAGCGCTGAATCGAGCTCGCCGAACCTTCGCTGATAGATTGTTAATTGTGTCGACAAGAGTCTGGTTTCCGCTTCCTTCTGTGATTAATTCATGAATAAGGCGATTAGTCTCAAAATAATCGTCAACTGCCCCGTTTCTGTAGTGACCAATCATTTGATTATGAATGTTTCGAACTTGTAGGATTTTTTCTCGCTCCATATTTACAGCAGCCAGACGACCTCCCAAACCCTCGAGTGATGCCATAATCGGCAAGATCTCTGTAACGTCTTCACTACTAATCACACTCACGATAGCTCCGCGGTTCGGTTGTAGCTCTACCAGCCCCTCTGTCGCTAGCGATCGAATAGCCTCGCGGAGCGGTGTACGGCTCACCCCCATATCGTTACACAGTTCAACTTCATTGAGGCGCGCCCCGGGCGCAAGTTCGCCCGAATCGATCGCAACCCGAAGCCGTTCAGCAACTTGAACGTGGAGCGGTGCCCGGACAATGACGTTGCTACTCAAATTTAGATCACTCCCTCAAATGCTCCGCTAGGATTATAGCGACGTGCTCGGCCTTTCGGGACGTTGTGTCTGCTATTTGGTGCCTGCAGCTCGTCCCGTCGGCGATGATACGCGTGCTTTCACTCGCATTTCTGATGGCGGGAGCTAAATCGAGCTCGGCCATTGCAATGGATTCGCTAAAAGTCTCTTTCTGGTAACCAAAGTGCCCGGCCATCCCACAACAGGACGAATTGATCATAGTCACATCAAGCCCAGGTATACGCTTAAGCAGAACCTCGACCGGACGCATCACCCGTGCGGCTTTCTGATGACAGTGACCGTGAACTAATACCTCTGAGCATTTAGCGGTACTTAAACTTAGCTTTGCGCGTCCGGCGGCAAGTTCGTTCTCGATAAACTCTTCGAAAAGAAATGCATGTTTTGCGATAAAGTCTGCGGTAACTGCATCGAGTAGGACGCTGAACTCGTCACGGAGGGTTAAAAGACAGGAGGGTTCTAAACCAACGATAGGTATTCCTTGACGAACATATGGCTCAAGTGTCACTACAAAACGAGTAGCTTCCTTCTTTGCTCGGTCAATCATGCCCGAAGCCAGAAATGTGCGACCGCAACACACCGGCCGCTTGTCTGGTTTTGGCTCGATTACCTGATAGCCCATGGCTTCCAGTACTTTGCGAGCCGCGTAAAGATTTTTTGTCTCGAATGAGCGATTAAAGGTGTCTCCGAACAGAATGACTGCCGGTCGATTCGTGGAAGCCTCGGTTGGCGGTTCTTGATACGCACTATCCCATCTGGGGAGTTTTCTATCCTTGGACAGCCCGATAATTTTTTCGCTGAGCCACGGCAGGCCCGGTATCTGGTCTCGCAGATTGCCTATCCAAGGCGCTTTCCTCAACCAAGGCGCGTAGTGTGGCAGGTACGCTATCAGTTTGTCTCGAAGACTACTGCCAAAACGCTGAATGCGTTGATACAGTACCTCCGATTTCATCTTTGCCATATCAACACTTGTTGGGCATTCGTTTTGACATGCCTTACAACCAACACAGAGTCTCATAGTCTCGAGCATTTCATTGGCGGTCAACGCATCGGAACCCAATTGCCCGGATAACGCAAGCCGGAGCGTATTCGCACGACCTCTGACCAGATCTTTTTCGTTTTTGGTGACCCGGTATGAGGGGCACATAACACCAGAATCTGTCTTTCTGCAGGCTCCGTTGTTGTTACACATCTCGACTGCACCACTAAATCCACCCCATTCTGACCAGTTAAAGCCGGTTTCGAAGGATCCATGGACGGTGATGTTTTCCTCATAGGTGGGACTAAAGCGGAATAGTGTTCGATCGTCATGGCGTGGTGGATCCACAATTTTATTGGGATTGAACAGACCCTCTGGATCGAGTAGCGTTTTTACTTCCTTAAAGAGTGCGATCATTTCGGACCCAAACATGTCTTCGTGGAATTCCGATCGCGCAATACCGTCGCCATGCTCGCCAGAATGGGACCCTTTGTATTCACGAACCATCTCAAATGCTTCTTCGGCAACGGCTCTAAGCGCTTTAGCGCCTAAATCTTTTTTTAGATTTAGGACCGGGCGAACGTGCAGTGTGCCAACAGAGGCGTGTGCATACCAACAACCACTGGTCCCGTGTTTTTCAAAAACTTCTGTCAACCTTCTCGTGTATTCAGCCAGATCCTTTAACTCGACTGCACAATCCTCGACTATCGAAATAGGTTTTGCGTCTCCCCGCATAGACATCATGATATTAAGACCCTGCTTCCTTACCTCCCAAATTTGTTTTTGAAAGTTCGGGTCCTCAGCTCTCACAACAGAGTCTGGTTCCCCCAAATCGGCCATGAGCTGCTCAAGTTGATCCAGTCGTCGGATGTTTTCCTTTTGGTCTTCTTCTGCAAACTCTACGAGCAGAAGAGCGTCGGGGTTCCCCTTCACGAACAAATCTACCGTTTTGGCGAACATGGGAATGTTGCGCGACAGCTGAATCATCGTGTTGTCCACCAGTTCAACCGCCGATGGTCCGAGCGTCACGAGGTGCTGTGCCGCGTCCATTGCGCTATAGAAAGTTTTAAAGTGACATATCCCTAGCGTTTTATTTTTTGGGATAGGTGAAAGGCTTAATTCAATTTCTTCAAACAGACCAAGAGTGCCCTCGCTACCCACGAATAGATGACTGGGATTGCTGCGCGTCCCAGGCCAGCATCCGGAGCCACCATTCCCGTTCGGGATAAGAGCATCAACATTGTAACCACCGACACGGCGCATCAGTTGTGGCAGCCGCGACTCAATTAGTGGTTTTTTGGCCGCCCCAAGGTAAAGAAGCTTGCCGAGGAGGTCGTTGCGAGTTCTAAGATCTGCAGCCGTTAGACTTTGCTCTTGTTTTGAGAGCGTTCGCCAGCTTACCGTGTTGCCATCGGCAAGTAAGGCTTGCACGACCCGAACGTTATCACGCATAGTTCCATAACGAATACTTCGCGACCCACAGCTATTATTGCCGGCCATTCCACCCAGTGTCGCTCTGCTGGAGGTCGAGACATCGACGGGGTACCAAAGCCCTGTGTGTTTTATCTTGGAATTCAGGTGGTCAAGCACTATTCCGGGCTCAACGACACAGGTCTGTTTCTCCGAATCGACTTCAACCAACCGGTTGAGATATTTTGAGTCGTCGATCACTAGCGACCGATTGATGGTTTGCCCGTTTTGGCTTGTGCCACCACCACGGCCGGTCAGGCAAACGTCAAACTCTGATGCAATGTGAACAAGGGCTTTAAGGTCATCCCGCGTTCTGGGAACAACAACACCAATAGGGAAAATTTGGTAGTGGCTGGCGTCAGTGGCATAGCGGCCACGATCGAACAGCGAAAAAAGAATTTCGCATTGAGTATCTTTTTTTAATCGTTGTTCCAACCGAATCGCTTCGCTCAAATCTACTTCGCGAGCTCTGGATGCCTGGTCTCGTGCGATCATATGGGGCGAGGATAGGTCATTCATCTCATTTCTGTTCAGCTTTTATTTTGCATACAAAATACGATATGCATATTATTCGGTATTGGGGTACGCTTGCAACTTAAGCCTGCGTCTTCAAATGACAAATTACAATAAGGACCCATCCATGGCCTACAGGGCGGGAAGACACTTTCTACAGATTCCGGGACCGAGTCCAGTTCCAGATCGCATATCACGGGCTATCGACGCGCCTGTCATTGACCATCGTGGCCCCGATTTTGGGGACCTTGGGTTATCAGTATTAAGCGGTATGCAGCGCATTTTCAAAACAAACAGCCCGGTCATCATCTATCCCAGCTCGGGAACGGGCGCCTGGGAGGCGTGCCTGTTGAATGTACTGACCGCGGGTGATCAGGTTCTATTTTATGAAACAGGCCAGTTCGCTAATCTTTGGAAACAGATGGCGGATCGACTTGGTATTGAGACCGAGTTTTTGGGTGGCGACTGGCGCAGTGGGGTCGATGCTAATCGAATTGAACAACGACTCCGCAATGATACTGGTAGCTCTATAAAGGCAGTATGCTGCGTGCACCACGAGACAAGCTGCGGAATTACTTCCGATATCCGGGCGGTGCGAGAGGCGATAGATTCTGTAGGTCATCCTGCGTTGCTTCTCGTCGATAGCATATCGGGTTTGGCGTCAGTTGATTATGAACACGACCTTTGGGGCGCAGATGTGACTGTTTCTGGCTCTCAGAAAGGTTTAATGATGCCTCCTGGCCTTGGATTTAACGCTCTATCAGATCGGGCGATAGAGACGTCAAAAAAAGGCGGATCCAAGCGTTCGTACTGGGATTGGCAGGATATGCTGACCGCAAACTCAAGTGGTTATTTTCCGTACACGCCGGCAACGACTTTGTTTTACGGCCTAAAAGAAGCTATCGCGATGCTGGAGGAGGAAGGTTTAGACAATGTATTTTCAAGACATAAGAGGCTCGCTGATTCCTGTCGCGCGGCGGTTGATGCTTGGGAGCTTGAGACGATCTGTCTGAATCCGCGAGAGCATTCGAACGCCTTGACGGGAATAATGATGCCTGATGGGTATGACGCAGACTACGTGCGCCAAGTTATTTTGGAACATTTTAATATGTCTCTGGGTACCGGTTTAGGAAAGATTAAAGGAAAGGCCTTCCGCATCGGACACTTAGGTGATATCAATGAACTCATGCTTATGGGCGTCATTTGTGGCGTCGAGATGGGCTTGGGCTTGGCTGGCGTGCCGCACCAGTCAGGAGGGGTGGAGGCCGCAATGCGGTCCCTTGCGCGGTGAAACTAACTCCAGAGAAAAGAAATAAACCGGAGAAAGATATGAAAAAAATACAATTGGCAGCCTCTGTTGCTGTCCTCACAGCTGTCGTTGCAGCACCATCATTCGCTGCGGACGTCACACTCAAGTTCGGGCATGTTGGCAAACCGGGTTCATTGTTCGAGGCAAGCGTGAATGCATACGCGCAGTGCGTCAGCGATGAATCCAGTGGCAAGATCGAAGTACAAACCTTTGGCTCTTCGCAGCTCGGTAAAGATAAGGAGCTGTTGCAGAAGTTAAAACTGGGTCAGGTCGATTTCGCACTTCCCTCGTCCGTGATGTCGTCGGTAGCCGATGAATTTGGTGTGTTTGAGATGCCATACATTATCAAGAATCGTGACCATATGAAGCGTGTGCAGGAGAAGCTGGGGGACACATTTCAGGCGGCGGCACAGGCAAAGGGTTACCATATCGTTGGGTATTTTGAGAACGGATTCCGTCATATCACCAACAACACTCGTCCGATTAACGTCCCTGCCGACCTCGAAGGGGTGAAGCTTAGAACGCCGAAGGGCGCGTGGCGAGTTAAGATGTTCAAGCTATATGGGGCAAATCCTACCCCAATGGCTTTTTCTGATGTGTTCACGGCGCTAAAAACGGGCGTTATCGATGGCCAGGAGAATCCCTACGCACAGATCGCTTCAGCGAAATTCCAAGAGGTACAAAAATATCTCTCGATTACTGGACACGTTTACACGCCTGCTTATGTGCTCTCCTCTAAAAAGCATTTTGACAAGCACCCAGCAGACGTGAAGAAAGTGCTGACAGACTGTGGTTCGTCAACTCAAACTCTTGTTTATCGCAAGGCGGCGTCACTTGAGGTTGAGCTTTTGGATGTGATTAAAGCCGCAGGGGTTCAGGTGAATAATGCTGACAATGCGGCATTTGTTAAGGCCTCTAAGGCGGTTTATGACGAGTTTTCTTCGTCCGTCAAAGGCGGCGCAGAGCTGGTCAAAACAGTTCAGAGCCTTTCGAACTAACTTTCGTTTATCGTTCAGTGGCGGCCTACTCAGGCCGCCGATTTAATCTAGGAGACTATTGTGAATCGTCTTGCCCGAGCCATGGATCAGTTACTTGTATGGTTCATCTTATTCCAGATGATTGCACTTACAGCAGTTGTAATATTCGCAGTAGTCGCTCGAATAACCGGGAATTCGGTATCATGGTATGACGAAATCGCAGCCATCCAGCTATCGTGGTTAACCTACTATGGCGGTGCCTATGCGGCTCTGCACCGTCGGCATATTGGGTTTGATACTGTTTTGCTGAAAATATCCATGCCTGTGAGAGCTTATGCGGTCATTTTCGCCGAGACTATTGTGATCGGATTTTTCTTGTTGCTCGCTTATACGGGTTATCAGGTGCTTGTGGTTCTCGAAGGTGAGTATCTTGTGTCGCTCACCTGGATCCCTGTCCAGCTTACTCAGTCTGTTATTCCGATAGGGGCCTCTTTATTTGTTTTGTGTGAGGCGTTGAGTTTTCCAAATTATTTTGAGAAATGTTGTGCTGGGATCTCTTTGGAGCACGCTGAAATTGAGGAAGAGGTCGAAACTGAGCTCGCTAAAGCGGGGACCAAGTCATGATAGTTTTCGTGATGTTTGTGATCTTGGTTGCCCTTATTTGTTTGAATGTCCCGATAGCGGTGGGGCTTGCGGTTGCGGCAATTTTTGGGCTCATAGTCACTGAAGGGGTGGACAGTGTTGTCACCCTTGCACTTGACATGTATGACGGCTCGACAAAATTCTCATTAATCGCGATCCCAATGTTTGTTCTGGCTGGCGCTATCATGAACGCCGGCGGTATTACCGATAAGCTCATTAATTTTGTGAACGCAATCATTGGATTTGTGCGTGGCGGGCTCGCAATGGTGAATATTGGGGTGAGCTTGTTTTTTGCTGAGATTTCGGGCTCCGCTGTGGCTGATGTAGCTGCGTTGGGTTCGGTCCTGATTCCTCAAATGAAAAAGCGTGGTTACTCCGGTCCGCTAGCTGCGGCGGTTACATCCTCGTCTGCATCACTCGCTATAATTATTCCACCATCCATTCCAATGATCTTATATGCCACCTCAGCCGGTACCTCGGTAGAGCAGTTATTTGTGGCGGGGATTATTCCCGGATTACTTGGCGCGTTTGGATTGATGGGGATGGCCTATTACTTCGCCCGTCGTTACAACTTGCCCCGGGAAGAGGCTTTTAATGCCCGTCGTTTGTGGCGCACACTGATTGAGGCGCTCCCTGCGTTTACATTACCGGTCATCATTTTGGGCGGTATCTTCGGTGGCTTCGTCACCGCCACTGAAGCCGCTGGCCTCGCTGTACTTGCGGCTTTGGTGGTTAGTGCGTGGTACTCAAATATGGATTTTGGCCACCTCAAGAGGGCTATGATCGATGGAGGGGTTCAGACGGCGGTGGTGATGTTATTGGTCGCAGCCTCGGTGGTTATGGGCGGTTTTTTAACAAGGGCTCAGATTCCTCAGGATTTCGCGCGCTGGATCCTAGACATCACAAATAACCAATGGGTTATCCTAGCAATCTTGAATGTGTTTTTTTTGGTGATTGGTTTTTTCCTTCACTCCGCGGCCGCGATCATTCTTGTAGTTCCAATTGTGATCCCTCTAATCCAAGCGGCTGGTATTGATCCGATTCATTTTGGCTTGGTAGTCACGTTGAATTTAGCGTTAGGTCAGCAGACTCCGCCAGTAGCTAGTGTTTTGATTACCTCCTGTGCGGTCGCGCGCGCGAATATTTGGGATGTGTCGAAAATCAACATCTATTTCATCGCGGTTTTATTTGCTGTGTTGATGTTGTGTACATACGTGCCTGACGTCCCGATGTACTTGGTCGATGCGATTTATAGGTCATAACTGTGCCTGACTTCACGATTACTCATAAAGGCGGTATCGCTGAATATCGCCTGATGAGGCCCGATTCAAGGAACTCGCTCACCTTTGAGATGTATCAGGCAATCGAAGATTTGTGTGAACACCCTGGTGAAGCGGGGGTGATTGTTATGACCGCAGAGGGCGAAAAAGCATTCGCGTCAGGAACTGACATATCAAATTTCAAAGACTTCCAATCAGCCCAGGATGCGATTAATTATGAGGCGTTGATTGGTCGCGTCATAGATGCTGTTCAGAGGTCATCAGTCCCGGTTATTGCGTCGCTTCACGGGATTGTCGCCGGCGGTGGTGCAGCAATTGCAGCGGCGGCAGATATCCGACTGGCAACACCGGATACGCGTTTTGGTATGCCCATCGCTCGGACGCTTGGCAATTGTTTGTCGGTCGCAAATCTTAACCGTCTCGTGCACTTATTGGGTGAGTCTCGGACACGCTATCTAATGCTAACTGCTGAATTCTTGGAAGTGGAATCGTTGACTACCTCAGGATTTGTAAGTGAGGTTTTGGAGAGCGCTGCCTTATGTGATCAGAGGGCACGAGACTTGGCCGTTCACATGACAACGTTAGCACCGCTCACGATTTCTGCGACTCGAGATGGTCTTGCGCGACTCGAGGAACGGCCGGTTCCAGCAGACAGTGATTTGATTCAGCGGTGCTACCTTAGTGACGACTTTTCTGAGGGCGTTGACGCATTTTTTGCGAAACGGAAACCGACCTGGAGTGGACAGTGAGTGAGCAACCACGCCCGTTATCTGGGATGCGAGTGGTAGAGCTTGCTCACATCATGGCTGGCCCCTTATGCGGAATGATGCTCGCGGACATGGGCGCGGATGTTATAAAAGTTGAAAAGCTCGATGGTGGTGACGATTCAAGGCGTATGGTCCCCCCAAAGGTTAATAATGAGTCTGCTGCTTTTTTGATGATGAACCGTAACAAACGCGGGGTAGCGCTCGACTTAAAATCAGAGAAAGGAAAGGAAGTTCTCGCTGACCTTTTGAAGCATGCTGATTGCGTTATTGAGAATTTTCGTCATGACACGATGAAACGACTTGGCTTATCTTTTGAGGATTTGAAGTCGATTAATCCGGGTCTTATCTATGTTGAAATTTCCGGATACGGCCGAACAGGGCCCTATTGTGAGCGAGCGGGCTTCGATCTGGTTGCTCAGGGCGCAAGTGGGTTGATGAGTATCACGGGACCTGGCCAAGATGATGCCCCGGTCAAGGTAGGTGCCCCGGTGACAGATATAACAGCAGGCATCTTGGCGGCTATGGCGGCTGCGGCTGCTTATGCTGGAAAGCAAAAAACGGGGCTCGGCACGCGTGTTGACACCTCTTTATTTGAAGCCGGGATCACGCATACTTATTGGCAATCAGCCATCGCGTTGGCGACCGGGGAATCACCCAAAGCGCTTGGATCGGCGCATCCTCTGAATGCGCCATATCAGGCATTTGCGACTGCTGATGGTTACATCAATATCGGTGCCGCGAACCAGAGAAACTGGTTACGGCTGTTGGATGTGATTCATGCGCCCGAGTTGAATGATGATCCTAGGTTTACAAACAACGCAAACCGGATGGCGCACCTCGATGACCTGGTGGATGTGCTAAACGGATACTTCAGGAAAAAGACGTCGGATGTTTGGCTTGATGAGTTGGATGTGGCTGGTGTACCTGCCGGCCCTATTCTTTCCATCGGTGAGATGCTTGAACACCCGCAGGCACTGGCCCGCGATATGATTGTTGAGACAGAGCATGAGCGGCTAGGTGCTATCAAGGGTCTTGGAATGGCTGTGAAGTTTCATGGCGCTGAGTCGATCGACTCAAGACCCCCGCCGGTGCACGGGCAACACACCACCGAGGTTCTTCTCGAGCTCGGATATTCGGATAGCCAGATTCGGGAGCTTTATTCAGCGGGCGTGGTTTACACCTCGTAGTGGATCAGACGGCCCATGACAGCCCCTGAGCTATTGGCGTTTTTTCTCTGGGATCAGGCCCTCGGGGGCGTAACGGAGGGCGACAAGTAGAATAATTCCAACGGTCATTAAGCGCATGTGAGCAGCACCCTCTAGCAAGTGCGCGCGTACCGCACTCTCTCGAGCCATGCCTGAAGTTAAAGTTTCTATCAGCCATAAACCGATAGGTTCTGCCTCGATCCAAAAAAACCAGATAAAGAAACCACCGATTACCGCACCCCAATTGTTTCCAGAGCCGCCAATTATGACCATCACCCAAATAAGAAAGGTGAATCGAAGCGGGTTGTACCCAACAGGAGTGAATTGACCATCGAGAGTAGTTAGCATCGCGCCTGCCAAACCTATTACCGCTGAGCCCAGAGTAAAAACGCGTAGATGTTGCCAAGTTACATCTTTACCCATCGCGGCGGCTGCCGTTTCATTGTCTCTGATTGCCCGCATCATCCGCCCCCATGGTGACTTGAGGGCAGTTTCGGACAGCCAAAGTAGGACAGCGATGACTACAATAAACAGCAACGCGTAGCAGATTTTGACGAATATAGCCGACGCGTCGTCCACGGGCATACCAAAATCAAGAGCCCACTCTTGGAACCACTGTGCCTGTTGAAGTTCGATTTCATATGGAACTGGCCGCGGTAGACCGTTCACATTCTTGACCCCGCGAGTGAGCCACTCTTCATTCTTGATGCAGAAAATAATGATCTCGCTGATTCCGAGGGTAGCGATTGCTAAATAGTCAGAGCGAAGACCTAGCGCGATCTTTCCGATGACAAAGGCAACTCCTGCCGCAAACAGAGCGCCAACAGGCCAGGCGATTAAGATCGGTAGCCCAAGGCCGCCCAGGTATCCGGTAACCGACGGGTTGATGGCCTCGATCGCAGTAACACTTGGATCAAAGAAAACTCTTAAGAGCGCATATCCCAAGATGACGATGCCAGCAATGGCCCAATAGCGTTGCCTCTTTGAATACTTGACTCGCGACCACGTATATAGACTGGCCGCGATCGTGCCTGTGGTGATTATCAGTCCGAGTACGATGCCCAATCCACCGGCCTGCCAGGCCTCTGAAACTGGTGGCATCGAGATCAATACCCCTGCAAGCCCGCCAAGCGCAGCAAAACCCATCACGCCGACGTTAAACAGTCCTGCGTAGCCCCACTGAATATTGACGCCCAGTGACATGATGGCGCTGATTAAACAGAGATTTAGAATGGTCAAAGATACCGATAAACCTTGTATAACTGCGACCGCTAACAGAAGCCCAGCCATCACGCTGAATAAGATTTGATTACGGTATTGATGATAGAATGCTGCCATTAGATCGTCTTCCCGCTAAACAGGCCGGTCGGTTTAATGACCAATACGATGACCAAGATGATGAACGATACCGCGATCTTATAGTCTGTCCCCAGAAACTGAATAAGTGAGTCAAGTTCTAGATTGTCTGGCCCCAGATACAATAAGACTTTTTTGTAGGCAAAGGTTAATATCAATTCGCTAAAGGCAATAACGTATCCACCAGCGATCGCGCCTACGGGATTACCAACCCCTCCGACAATTGCTGACGCGAATATCGGAAGCAATAGCTGCATGTAGACAAAGGGTTTGAATGATTTGTCCAAGCCGTAAAGCGTGCCCCCGACGGTTGCGAGGGCTGCTACTATTATCCAGGTGACCATGACCACGCGATCTGGATCGATGCCAGACAATAGCGCGAGATCTTCATTATCTGAGTACGCTCGCATGGATTTGCCGGTACGAGTGTGATTTAAGAACCAGAACATGGCGGTGACGATGATGAGAGCTATCGCAATCGTAACTGCCTGCGTCATCTTCAGTGACAGACCTTCGTTGAGACCCGTCATTTCTTTGAATTCCTGAGCCTTGAGTATAAAGCGGGTCCCGTCAAAAAAGATTTGGTCACCAGGGCCGATGATGAAGCGGATAAGACCACCCATAAAAAACATCACGCCGATCGAGACTATAAGGAAAATTACGGGATTAGCTCTACGCTCACGGTGATAGCGATAGACAACCTTGTCTATGGCGAGGGTTAGTATGGCTGTTACTGTGATCCCGATCGGAATAGCTATCAGCGCTGTCGGTAGCGGTTTGATGCTTACCCCGATAGATTGCAGTCCCCAAGTCACAAGGATAGTGATCATTGCACCGAACGCCATTGTTTCGCCTTGTGCAAAGTTCGAGAAGCGGAGTACGCCGTAAACCAAGGTGACGCCGAGGGCTCCAAGCGCGAGCTGGGAGCCATAGGTCAATCCTGGGATGATCAGGAAATTTGCGAGCAATGTTAGGGCATTTAAGATGTCTGTCACTTAACCTCCCAAGAATGCTCTGCGTACTTCTGGGTTCGCAAGTAACGCTTCGCCAGAATCAGTAAACCTGTTGTGCCCCTGAACCAAAACATATCCTTTGTCGGCGATTTCGAGGGCCTGCTTGGCATTTTGCTCAACCATTAAAATAGCAACACGTAGTCGGGCAATTTCAATGATTCGATCGAACAATTCATCCATTACGATTGGAGAAACGCCTGCGGTGGGCTCATCCAGAATCAGAACTTGTGGGTGTGTCATTAGGGCACGACCCACAGCTACTTGTTGGCGTTGCCCGCCCGATAGCTCGCCGGCTGGCTGTCTTCTTTTATCTTTCAGTATCGGGAAAAGGTCATAAACCTGAGCTATAGAATCAGCAATCGGCTCGGTTCGAATAAACGCTCCCATCTCGAGATTTTCTTCGACGGTCATAGACGTGAAGACGTTTTGATTTTGCGGAACAAAGCCCATGCCGCGTAGCACTCGTTCTTCGGGCTTCAAGTGAGTGATGTCCTGATCATTAAATAGAATGCGCCCCTGTCTCAGGGGCAACATTCCGAACACCGCTTTCATGGCGGTTGACTTTCCGGCACCGTTTGGGCCGACGATGACTGCGATTTCACCTTTTTCCACACCAATAGAGCAGTCATGAAGGATGTCTGTTGCTCCATATCCGCCGGTCATATGTTCGCCCAGTAAGAAGCTCATGCTATTTCTTGTGTCTCTGCCCAGTGCCGAGATAAGCCTCGATCACTTGCTCGTTATTCTTGACGTCATCAATGTTACCCTCTGCAAGGACAGAACCCTCCGCCATGCAGATAACGGGATCACATAAACGTGCGACGAACTCCATATCGTGTTCTATCAGACAGAACGTGTAGTTACGTTCTTGGTTCAGCTTGATAATGGCATCACCGATTTTGTGAAGGAGCGTTCGGTTAACCCCGGCTCCCACCTCGTCAAGAAAAACAATCTTTGCGTCGACCATCATGGTACGCCCAAGCTCTAGAAGTTTTTTTTGTCCACCGGAGAGATTGCCTGCAAACTCGTCAGCGACCTGTTCGATTTCAAGGAAGTGGATGACTTCCTCGGCCTTGGCGCGGACCTCTTCCTCATGCGCTATAACAAGGCTGGGGTTAAACCAGGTACGTAGCAGACTCTCCCCAGCCTGATTGGGAGGAACCATCATCAGATTGTCGCGAACGGTCAGGGTGGCGAACTCATGGGCGAGTTGGAAGGTCCGTAACACACCCTTGTGAAATAGTTCATGAGGCTTCAGGCCGGTAATGTCTTGACCATCCAATGTAACCTTACCGGACGTCGGTTGGTAAAGGCCTGCGATTACGTTGAATAAAGTCGTTTTTCCGGCGCCATTGGGACCGATTAGTCCCGTGATCGTGTTCGGCTGTATTGATAGACTAGCTCCGTTGACGGCACGAACACCGCCAAAGTGCTTGTGTAGATTTTCGACGACGATCATGGGCAAGGATTACAAAAAAGCGGCTCAGAGCTCACCTCTGCGCCGCTTTTATAGCAATGGATCAGCGATAGCGTACCGTCGTATTCTTGCCGTCTTTTACGAGGATCTCACGATAACTACCTGCAGATTCGCCTGCGCCGATTAATTCAACAGCCGTGGCTCCTACGTAGTCGATATCACCACCATCTTTCAGGATCTGAAGACCTTTTGCGAGTTCTCCCGGGAGGATCTTTGTGCCAGGGGCGTTTGCCACTTCAAAAACCTTTGCCTTTGCTGCGTTACTGTCGGCTGAATTAGCGGCCTGCATAGCTAGCAATGTGAGCGCTGCTGCATCGTAGGCCTCTGGAGAGTAGGGGCCTGCTGTGAAACCATCTTTCGTGGCCAGCTCAGCATAGATCTCAGCGCCTTTGGAATCGGTTCCTGGCACGGTACCGATAGAACCATCAAGATCAGGGCCGATGGCTTTGACGAGGCTCTCACCAATCATTGCATCTGGTAGGAAGAAATTGCTGAACGCGCCAGCGTCTAACGAAGACTGGATTATTCCTTTGCCGCCTTGATCGAGATATCCTACGACCATTAGGATCTCACCTCCCGCTTGAGATAAAGCGGCAACTTCTGCGCTGTAGTCTCCTTTGCCGTCCTCATGGGCCGCGTTGATTGTGACTTTGCCGCCGGCTGCTTCGTAGTTCGATTGGATAGCATCTGCGAGGCCTTTCCCATAATCGTTGTTGGTATATGTCATCGCTATCGATTTGATGCCCTTCTCTTGGAGTAGCTCCGCGATCACTTGACCTTGACGCGCGTCTGAGGGAGACGTACGGAAGAACAGGTCATTGTCTTCTAGAGTTGATAGCGCAGGTGACGTTGCCGACGGTGAGAACATCATCACGCCTTTTGGCATTGCCACGTTTTGCAGAATTGAAATGGTCGCACCAGAACACAAAGCACCGATGATTGCATCGACTTTGTCCGCAGAGATTACGCGTTCTGCGGCGGCTGCGGCTGCTGATGCATCAACACATGTTGAATCAGCTCTCACGTTGCTAACCGAAGATCCGCCCAATAGCAGTTGCGAGGCAGACACTTCTTTCATAGCAAGTTCGGCGCCACGTGCCATTGACTCGGCGAGCGACTCTGCTGGTCCCGTGAAACCTAGAACAACTGCAAGTTTGACTTCGTTGGTTGTTTTATCTGCTGTCTCTTCTTGTGGTGCCTGCAATACAAAGTATGCGATCGCTATTAGGACGACTACGATGCCTCCTATTATTTTCTTATTCATACCTGTCTCCTAATTCGTAACGTGCAGATAGTACTCTTTTCTAAACATAAAAAAAGCCTACGATTCAAAGTAGGCTTTCAGATCGGCGGGCTGGTGGCTAGAAGAAGTCTTTTATAAGAGAGCCTTGGGTTTCAGGATCGATCTCGTCGACGCGGTAATTATAGTTCGGGTGGTCTGACCCCATCGCGATAGCCGCGCCATTCTTTATAGCCGTGACCATTTCGGCTGTGAATTCGAACCTTGAGAAATGAACGGAGCTGGTTTTTTCCGTATTTGCGCGTTCAAGATCCTCATCAGCGATCGCATAGACCCGGTCAGATCCCTGTATCTGAACATATGTCCGGTTTTCGATGTCGACCAACTCCGAGAGCCTAACCTTCCGCTCGTCTTCATCTGGGAACTCGATCATCTGCGTGCATTTTAGGTTATTGCCGTCAGGGATAAGTGGATTGTAGGCGTCGAGCTCGTCTACGATACCGGCCTCGTCAAAGGTTTTTTCAATGCGCAGCATTTCTTGAATCTGGTATCGAATTGTCGCTTCATTTTCAAACTGTAGCGTCATATTAGGTCCGATATAGACACTACGGATCCGCTTTAGTCGCATCGCTTCGACACGTATTTGTGGACGTTGTTTAGCGTATTCTTCTAGAGACAGCAGGGTGTTGCGTGCAATCTTAGTCATGTTTATTCCTCGTTCAATCCATATGCTCTAGCTACCAGTGATAAAGGATGCGCTAGAGATGGTTCGTTACCGTGGTTTTCACGAATACCTTGGGCGATGTGGTGGCCGCCAAGTGGGCAGTCGCTTGAAATATAGTCCGGGCTTTGCTCATTCATCGTCCTGAACACGGGGCGGCCGATCTTCATGGAGGTCTCGTGGAACTCCTTTTTCACGCCATAAGTCCCAGCGTGTCCAGAGCATCGTTCGGTGGTTTTGACATGTGTGTTGGGGATCGATTTTAGGAACTCTTCTGTTTTCTTACCGATGTTTTGAACGCGTCCATGGCAAGGTGCCTGATACGAGACTGAGCCGAGGCCTGTCTTGAAGTCGGTGTTCATAAGCCCATCCTTCACGCGCGCCATGAAGTAGTCGAACGGGTCCCAGAACGCTGCCTTGACGGCTTGCACGTCTTGGTCCTCTGGGAACATCAAGGGAAGCTCTTGTTTGAACATCAATGTGCATGAGGGGACGCCTGCGAGAATTGCGTACCCTTCGCGAGCAAGTTTTGCTAAGACTGGAATGTTGATGCGCTTCAGTCGTTCTACTGCCTCTAGGTCACCTTGTTCGAGTTTTGGCATCCCGCAGCAGACTTCTTTTTCGGCGATGACCCACGAGATTTCATTGTGTTCCAAGACCTTTACTAGGTCTGTGCCAATACCCGGCTCGTTATAATTGATGTAACAAGTTGCAAAGATGGCGACTTTGCCTGGAGTCCGTTCTCCATCCCTAACCGTAAGGGCTTTTTCCTTCTTGATGATTTGGCGCAGTTTTTTCGGGGCGAACTCGGGGAGCCACGCTTTCTCGTGGACGCCCAGCGTTTTCTGTACCGCTTTACGAACAGGCTTCCATTGACTTACAGCATTAACTGTTTCGGTGACGACGGGAATCCCCGCAAGTTTACCAAGTCCGTCAGTGTCTGACAGGATCTTGTCTCGGGCTGAAATTCCCACTTTCCGATGTTTGATAGCCTTTGCCTGCAACATTAGGTGGGGGAAATCGACGTTGAATGGGTGCGGCGGGACGTACGGGCACTTCGCCATGTAGCACATATCACAAAGGTAGCACTCGTCCACGACCTTGAGGTAATCCTCTTTCGCAACCCCGTCTACTTCCATTGTTTCGCTGTCGTCGATCAAATCGAACAACGTCGGGAATGAGTTACATAGACTCAAGCAGCGACGACAACCATGGCAGATGTCAAATACCCGTTCAAGCTCACGGTTTAGCTTCTCTTCGTCGTAATACTCAGGATTTTTCCAATCGATCGGATGCCGCGTCGGGGCCTCCAAGTTCCCTTCGCGCTTTGTCTCAGTCGCCATTATTTTCTCCGTTGGGGGATGAAAACCAGGAAAAAACCTGGTTTTCGCGCGTTTTAGGCTTCTTCTTTGTAAGCATCCAGGGTTTTCTGGAATTTATTGGCGTGACTGCGCTCAGCTTTCGCTAGTGTTTCGAACCAGTCGGCTATTTCATCAAAGCCTTCTTCGCGAGCTGCTTTTGCCATACCCGGGTACATGTCTGTGTACTCGTGCGTTTCGCCTGCAATTGCGGACTCCAGTGCTTCAGCGACATTGCCAGCTGCAAGACCGGTTTCAGGATCACCCGAGCCGCCCGCGATAAGATATTCCATGTGGCCGTGTGCGTGACCAGTCTCACCTTCGGCCGTGTTGCGGAACACATTCGCGACCTCAGGAGCGCCTTCGATGTCCGCCATATTCGCGAAGTATAGGTATCTACGGTTAGCTTTGGATTCTCCAGCGAAAGCCGCCTTCAGGCTTTCTTCGGTTTTTGTGCCTTTTAATTGCATGTATTTTCTCCTTTAAAGAGTCATGCGTTTTCGAATTAATGCGGCACCGGTTATTCGGTGACGAAAGTGAGTATGGGGACGGTTGTAATTTAATTCCAAGTGTATTTTTAAATAATTTCGATAAATTTTATCTATCTAACGATAATCTCAGTTCATGACGGGATTGAGTCTTGACGCTGGATACACAACCTCACACGCAAAGGAATTAAAATAGGTACACTTGCCCCATGCAATTAAATTCTCCCCAGCAGCAGGCTGTTACGTCTTCTGACCCGAACCTCTTGATTATCGCGGGCGCAGGCTCGGGCAAGACTCGCGTACTTGTTGAACGGATGGCCTTTCTCATGCGTGACCAAGACTTGTCTCCCCACGCCCTAATGGCGGTAACGTTTACTAATAAAGCTGCCCGTGAGATGCGTGAGCGACTGGAGGCGGCGGTTGGTCGCTCGTTGCACGCCATGTGGGTTGGTACCTTTCATGGATTAGCGCACCGATTTTTAAGAGCACATTGGCGCGACGCGGGTTTAGGTGAACAGTTTCTGATTCTTGATTCTGATGATCAGCAGCGGATGATTAAACGAATTGTGGCCGATCTACAACTCGATGATGCAAAGTTCAAGCCTCGCGTGGTTGCCGGGTTTATCAATGGATGCAAGGACGAGGGCCAAAGACCGCAACATCTTCAGACAGGGCGAGACTACTACAACGATACACTGATCCGACTCTACGCAGACTACGATGCCCGATGCAAGACACAAAATCTGGTCGATTTTGGTGAACTACTGTTGCGGACATTCGAGACATTTCGTAACAAATCGGAGCTTTTAAGGCATTATCAAGACCGTTTCAAGCATTTATTGATAGATGAATTTCAGGATACTAATACCATCCAATATGCCTGGATCCGTTTGCTTGCAGGTGCTGATACTCATGTCACGGCCGTTGGCGATGATGATCAATCTATTTACGCGTGGCGTGGCGCGCGCATTGAAAACATTCACCGGTATGAGTCTGATTTCGCTCCGGTCACTACGATTCGTCTAGAGCAAAACTATCGGTCCACTGATGTCATCTTGAAAGCCGCGAACGCGGTCATTTCTAACAATACTGGCCGGCTTGGCAAGGAGTTATGGACCGACCAAGGAGCTGGTTCCCCGATCCAGTTATATGCTGCTTTTAATGAGCAAGACGAGGCGCGGTTCGTGGCGAACCGAATCAGCCAGCATGTCGAGCAAGGCGGTTTGAATGGTGAGTTAGCAATTTTGTATCGATCCAATGCCCAGTCGCGTGTCCTCGAGGACGCCTTGTTACGCGCTGGCGTTCCTTATCGGATTTATGGTGGGCAACGATTCTACGAACGTCTCGAAATTAAAAATGCGCTGATGTACCTGAGATTAATTCAAAATCGATTCGACGATACGGCATTCGAGCGCGTCATAAATGTACCGCCGCGGGGTATTGGTGAGCGGACTGTCGAACAAATCCGAGAAACTGCGCGTGACGAGGGCAGGGGCTTGTGGGATAGCGCATTGCAGTTGTCCCGCAGTGATGGGCTCAGTGGCCGGGCAAAGAGTGCCGTTGCTGGTTTTATTGATTTAATTAATGATCTGGATCGTAAGGCCGTTGATCTCGAACTCTCCGATCTTGCACGAGACGTGATTGAAGCGACCGGTCTACTGGCTTATCACGGCTCAGAGAAGGGTGAGCGCGGTCAAGCAAGGGTAGACAACTTAAACGAGCTAGTGAGTGCGTGTCGGGCCTTTGAGCCAGAAGATCAAGAAACCTCTATCCTGCTTCAGTTCTTATCTCAAGCGAGCCTCGATGCTGGTGAGACACAGGCGGATCCGGACGCGGACGCGGTTCAGTTAATGACGTTGCATTCAGCTAAAGGATTGGAGTTCCCCCGCGTATTTCTGGTGGGTGCCGAGGAGGAATTGTTTCCGCACGTGATGAGTCTGGATTCAGCGGGTGGCCTCGAGGAAGAGCGACGTTTGGCTTATGTTGGCATAACGCGAGCGATGCAGCACTTAGTCGTGACCTACGCAGAGTCGCGGCGGCTGAACGGCAGGGACCACTTCGGTTTGCTCAGTCGATTCATCCGCGAAATCCCGCAGGAATGCATTGAAGAGGTGAGACTAGAGTCCCAGGTAAGCCGTCCCTTTAACTCATCGTCGTTTGGTGCGAGACCTGTCGATAGGCCCCATCGGCACCCAAGATTCCAAGAATTCGACGATGCGTTCGGTGAAGCCAGCGGGCTTGGTATTGGTTCTCGCGTGGATCACGGGCTATTTGGTGAGGGAACAGTCCTTGCATTCGAGGGCTCCGGTCCTCAAATGAAGGTACAGGTTCGTTTTGATGATGAGTCAAAAAAGTGGCTCGTACTTCAGTATGCGAAGCTCGTGCCGCTGGGTTAGAGATTGCCGGGGACCTGCCGGATTCTGCCGTTAGAATCAATCGCCACAAATACAAACCGGGTTTCTGTCGATTTGTAGCTCTCAGAACCTTGCTCTGTGATCCACACCTCGATTCGGATTTGCATTGACGACCGGCCGATGTCCTCCAGCTCCCCATAAATCGACACCTCGGATCCAACAGGCACTGGTGCGACAAAATCAACGTTATCTAACGAGACGGTCGCGCAGCGGCCGCCGCTCGCTTTCATAGCAATCTGAGCCGCTGCCTGGTCCATTTGGTCCAATAGCCAGCCGGCATAGATGTCGCCGAGAGCGTTGGTGAATCGGGGATGCGCAATGACCCTTAGAATTAATTCGCCCTCTGGATTTGGATCCTGTTCATCAAGCTCCACGAAACATCCTTAGTTGTTACCCTGAATGGCACCGAGTCTACATGGTCAGGAGGCGTTCAAGAAGTGGTCTAGGCATGTCAGTCGGTGGGTTGTCCTTGAGACCGCCTGATCAATCATCGATTCGGTTGCAAATAGCTGCACTCTTTCTTTGGCTCGGGTGAGTGCTGTGTAGAGAAGCTCCCGGCTTGGTCTGAACCGCGACCGTGAGGTGGCCGGTTCGGGCAGGCAAATGAGTATCGAGCTGTATTCTGAGCCCTGGGAGCGATGGATGCTGATCGCCCACGCGGATTCGACGGCACCCAGCTGGTTCTTTAGAAGCGGTTGGTCGATGTTTTCAAACTGAACGCGGGGGTTTGGTGAGTGATAAGGATCAATGACTACACCAGTGTCACCATTAAACACCCCGATACCCGGTTGGTTTGCGGTGACTAATAATCGCTCCCCGAAGCCATTGAGCCCGAGACGTTGTGTTTCGGCTTGCGCCAGTTGGTTAATAAACCGCCGGCCTCCAACACCTTCGCTGATCGCGGTCAGGCATTGGAAGTTGACCGAGCTAGGGACAGTACCTTTTCGCAGATCTTCGAAATAGGGTCGATACCCCTCGAGCAGCTTTATTTCTAGGCTGTCTGATTGTTGGCTAGACTCCCAAGAGATTTCCAGATCCCTCAGGCCTTGGATGAAGCCCCGGGAATCACCAGACAGACAGAGGTCTTGGAGTTGTGCCAGCGCCTCTTGGCCCTTGATTCGGTGGCGTTGATTGAGTTGGAAGCAGTTGTTCTCTAACGCGGCTGATTCGGTGATTACTTTGAGGATACTCCCGGCCTCAACGCTCGCCAGTTGGTTGGGGTCCCCCATCAGTATTAGGTGTGTGTCTTCGGCCAGTGATTTAAGTAGCTGATCAAATAAATCGAGTGAGACCATCGACGCCTCGTCGATAAGCACGATGTCGGCTGAACGAAGATCTTTCAGCTGACGATGGATCGTCGTGGCAATCGATGGTTGGAGCCCAGCGATCGGCGTTTTTGTAATGGCCGCTTGAAACGACTCGGTTAGCCGGACCGCGGCTTTTCCTGTCGGGGCGACCAGAGATACAGTCGGCTGTCCAGCGAATAGAGAAAGCTTGGCCGCGACGATCGCGGCCGCGGTTGTTGTCTTACCCGTACCCGGACCGCCCGTCACGACCGCTAAACGTTGGCTTGCCGCACCGATGATCGCGCGCTGTTGTGATGCGTCGGCGTGGGGCATCAACTGCCCTGGGTCAATGGTTGTCGTAAGCCTAGGGTGCGCCGACCGTTTTTTGAGCGCGGCGGCAACACGAGATTCCTGCGCAAAGTGGCGATGAATTTGCAGTGCGCCGTGATTGAGGGCGAACAGCGAATCAAGCTCGGATTGGGTAAGGGTCTGCGCCCAAAGATCGCCGTCCTCGTCAGACAGGGGGTGTGCGGTATGTCCTTGATGAATTGCCTCGAAGAGTTGTGTTACCGACGTATGTAGGCTCTGAGGTAGTCCCTCTGATTCAATCAGCTTCAGGACGTCTGCCGATGTCATTGGGTGCATAGGCAGCACTCCTCGAGGGCCAATACACCATTTGCTTCAATCGGTCGCCTCCATATGCCGCGGTTGGGCGCGTGGATCCCACGGCAAAATAGATAAATGACCTCACCCAAATGC
>MDTE01145426.1_pt1 | contig 27286 bp, 25 predicted proteins | sample 811231 | NCBI WGS metagenome assembly MDTE01 (sample SAMN05326651, study PRJNA326480) | marine metagenome | isolation source: seawater | place: Indian Ocean: Red Sea | collected 2010
AAACTAGGTACAAAACTTTAGAATTGATAAATAATAAATTATGAACATAGCTATCTTTATAATATCTTTAGCAATTATTGTACTTCTTCATGAACTTGGGCATTTTATTGCAGGGAAATACTTTAAAGTCAAAGTAGAAGAATTTGGTATTGGATTTCCACCAAGAATACTAAAGTTAAAACACAACGAAACAATCTATAGTATTAATTCTATACCGCTAGGGGGATTTGTAAAATTTTCAGGTGAAGAAAATCCAAATGATCCTCAAAGCCTTGAAAGTAAACCAGCATATCAACGATTCATTATTATTGCAGTTGGACCTTTGATAAATTTAGTTTTAGCAATAATTTTATTCTCTAGTATTTATATGATTCCTAGAGATGCAATTCATGGGAATATAACTATAAATTCAGTAGTTGAAAACTCTCCAGCTGAATCAGCAGGAATACTGCCTGGAGATATAATAACACTCATTAATGATGAAAAAATCAAAACCCCTTATCAGGTAGAATACCTTCTTAACTATCATCAAAACAATTACCTGAATTGGGAGGTAGCTCGTGGAAACGAAAACCTACCTATTCAATTAAAACCTATTTACGATAGTACTCAAAAAAAATATATTGCTGGTATAAATCTTGAAATTGTAGATCCTTACAAAGTGTCCATTAGTTATAATCCATTGCAAGCCATACAAAAAGGTACTTCAACTATGGTTGATTTTCTTATTATGACTAAAAATGAAATCAGTAGCGCAATTACAGGTACAAAACCACTAGTTGTTGCAGGTCCTATAGGAATGGCTCAAGCTTATCAAGAATTAAACACACAAAACAATTTTTCTCTCAAACAAAAAATATTATTTACTATTAATTTAATGGCAATAATAAATTTAACTTTAGCAATTTTCAATTTTCTTCCGATACCTGCATTAGATGGTGGAAGATTATTTTTTATACTTATTGAGATGATACGTGGTGGAAAAAAAATATCAATTATAACTGAACGCTTGATACATGTGGCAGGATTCTTTACACTAATTATGATAGCAATAATTATTAGTTGGGCTGATTTAATGAGAATATTTAATGGTGAAAGTATTTTATAGATAGATTTGGAGTAATATGAGTCGAAGAATTACCAAGCCAGTATATCTAGGAAAGCAAAAAGTAGGTGGTACCGCACCAATTTCTGTTCAATCAATGACTAAAACAGATACTAGAGATATTAAAAGTACTGTTAATCAAATAAAAGAACTTGAGGAATATGGTTGTGAGATTATTCGATGTGCTGTGCCAGACATGGAAGCTGCTAAGGCATTAAAAGAAATAAAAAAATCGATAAATATCCCATTAGTTGCTGATATTCATTTTCATCATGAACTCGCGCTAGAATCCATTCGTTCTGGTGTTGACTGTTTAAGACTTAATCCAGGAAATATCCGAGATAGCCAAAAAGTAAAAGAAGTAGTAAATTTAGCTAAAGAACGCGATATTCCAATACGTATAGGTGTAAATTTTGGAAGTCTTCCCCCTGTGGGGCAAATAGGTCAAACCCGATCAGCTTCAAGAGGAAAAGATGGTGTAAATCTTTTACCAAAATCAAGTAAAATAGATTCTAATAGCTATACAGCAGTCGACCATATGGTTGATACTGCACTATGGGAAATTGGTATTCTTGAATCACTAGATTTTGAACAAATAAAAATATCTTTAAAAGCTTTTGAAGTAGATACTACAATAGAAGCTTACAGAAGATTAGCAAAACTTGTTCCTTATCCATTTCATCTAGGAATTACAGAGTCAGGTACAGCAAAATCTGGCAGTATTCGAAGCGCTATAGGTTTAGGTATTTTACTGTATGAAGGTATAGGAGATACAATAAGGGTTTCACTAAGTGATGACTCAAAAGAAGAAATTATTACTGGATATGAAATTCTCAAATCATTAAATTTGAGAACTAAAGGGACAACACTTGTTGCATGTCCGTCGTGTGGTCGAGCTGACATTAATGTTACCAAGTTGGCAAACATGGTAGATGAGGCACTTAAACTGGTAGATAAAAATATAAAAGTTGCTGTAATGGGTTGCGAGGTTAATGGCCCTGGTGAAGCAAAAGATGCCGATATAGGAATTGCTGGTGGTGTTGGAAGAGCTGTTATATTCAAAAAAGGTGTTAAAGCTAGAGTTGTTGATGAATCAGAAATGTTTGAAGCACTAATTGAAGAAATCAATAATTTAGAAGTCGAAGAGTCTAACGTATAGAACTTAAATACTCTTCCAATTTATTTATTTCCACTAAGAAAGATTCTGATTCTTTTCTTAATTTTATTTCAACCGAATTATTTTTTAAACTTCTTGAAGAGACTACCATTCTCACAGGAAATCCCATCAAATCTGCGTCAGCTAATTTAACCCCAGCACTTTCATCTCTATCATCAAATATTACTTCATAATCATTATCATTTAAATTGTTATATATACTATTGCAAGATTCTGCTACAGCATTATCATTCAAATTTATTCCAACTAAATGTATTTGATAAGGTGAGATTTCAGGGGGGAAAATTATACCTTTTTCATCATGGTTTTGTTCAATTGCTGCTGCTAGCACACGTCCAACTCCTATACCATAACATCCCATTAATATAGGTTTCTGAGAACCATCTTCATCAGTATAAAAAGCACCCAAACTTTCAGAATAAGATGTACCTAACTTAAAAACATGTCCTACTTCTACACCTTTTGTAGTACTTAAAGTATTAACACATTCAGTACACTTATACCCTACATCTGCTAAGGCTAAATCATTAAACTCTGAAACTAAAATATCTCTAGGAATATTTACATTGTTATAGTGAGTATCTGGCTTATTACCACCTGATATAAAATTATTTCCTGTTTTTAATGAATTATCGAATAAAAAATGAATCTTTGTTGTATTATGCAATCCGACTGGAGATATAAAACCAGGTAATAAATCAGATTTTATTAATTCTTCGTCAGTTGCTAAACGCAGATCTTTGCCTTTGAAAATATTACTTAATTTTATTTCATTGATTTCTAAATCGCCCCTGATTGACACCATAACTAATTCGTCATTAATCATATACATTACAGATTTAATAGTTTTTTTCGTATCAGAATTAAAAAATTTTTGATACATCTTCTATTGTCTTAACTGAAGGTGTTAAAACCTCTGTTAGATTTAATTCATCTTCAATAGGGAGTTCTTCATGTAAAAATACTGCTTTTTCACTATTAGCTACATATTTACATGAATCACAATATATTATGGTATCCTCCCCAACATCAGTTGTAAGAATAAATTCCTGAGAATCTTTTCCTCCAATTGCTCCACTATCTGCCTGAACAACCAATACAGGTAATCCACATTTCTGAAAAATACTCTTATAAACTTCTACCATTTGATCATATCGTTTGTCTAAACCATTCTGGTCCATATCAAAAGAATAAGCGTCTTTCATATGAAATTCTCGCCCTCGTAAAAGTCCTGCTCTTGGTCGGGCTTCATCTCTAAATTTTACTTGGATTTGATATAAATTTAATGGTAAATCTCTATAAGATTCGACATTACTTTTTACCATTTGAGTAATTACTTCTTCATGTGTTGGTCCTAATACTAATTCCCTTTCACGTCTATCTTTAAGTTGAAAGAGCACTGGGCCATATGATTCTTTTCGATTAGATCTTTCCCAAAGGTCGACTGGCTGTAAAGCAGGCATATGAACTTCTTGTGCACCAGATTTATTTAATTCATTTCTGATTATATTTTCAATTTTTCTAAAGGCTTTATAAGCAATAGGCATATATGCGTATACTCCAGCTGCAATTTGAAGTATAAATCCTGCTCTTAGCATTAGTTGATGACTAATACTTTCAGCATTTGTAGATATATTTTTTTGCGTCTTACCAAATAGGTTTGAAAATTTCATATTATCTCTCTATGTTCTAGGTAATCCCAGTCCTCTCATGGCAATAATATTTCTTTGAATTTCAGAAGTGCCTGCTGCTATTGTAGAAGAAATTCCACCATACCAAGATCTCAAAACTTTACCTTGTATTGGGGAATAGTGTGATGTGTAATCAACACCACCATACATTCCTAATATCTCTAACATAGCTTGAGAATTACGTTTTGTAGTTTCAGCTCCAAACACTTTTGAAATAGATGCTTCTTTATTTGGAACTAACCCTTTACTTTGCATCCATGCAATATTGTAAGCTAAATATCTACCTACTTCTACTTCAATAAACATATCTGCTATTCTATTTCTTACCAATGAATTACCTACATTGTTTCTGGTGTTATTACTATGAGTTTTAATGTACTCCAAAAAGTCATAGATTATTGAATAATTACTTGCAACTCGTTCTATACCAGATCTCTCAAAATCAAGGTTCTGAGCGACAACATACCATCCTTGATCTAATTCACCAACAATATTACTTTTTGGAACTCTAACATTATCAAAAGTAATATTACTAAACCCACCAATTCTCGCCATATTTTGGATAGGATCAATCGTAATACCGGGACTATCCAATTCAACTAAAAACACGGTTATTCCTTTATGTTTGGGGACATCATGGTTTGTTCTAGCGGCTAACCAAATTAATTCAGAATGAATAGCACCACTATTCCAAGTTTTTACGCCATTTATAATAAAATCGTCACCATCTTCATCTGCTCTAGTTTGTAATGAAGCTAAATCTGAACCTGTATTTGGTTCACTATAACCAATACAAATACTCATCTCACCTTTTGCAATACTTGGTATAATTCGTTGTTTTTGTTCATCAGTTCCATTAATTATAATACTTGGAGCCATTTGATTTTCTGCAGTTAAATGATACCCAATAGGAGCGCCTCTCATAACCATTTCTTCACGATAAATAACATATTCCATAATTCCCATACCAGCACCACCATAGCTTTCTGGCCATTGCATACCAATCCAACCATTTTTTGCTAGCATTTTAGTGAATTCTTTTGAAACACCAACACCTGCCACATCATATAGGACATTTTTATATTCAGAAGTCAAATTATTCTCTAAAAATTCTCCTATATCAACTCTTAATTTTTCTTGTTCATGTGTAAAGCTAAAATCCATTGAAACTCCATTTAATTGATATTAAATAATAATATAAATCTATTGTACATTGAAACATCGATTGATAATTGAAATCTACCATGTTATAATTTACTACAAAATTTAATTATTGACATCATAGATGTCTAAAATTTATGAAAAGTGGGACTCGTCCGACTTTTTTTTTTAATAAATTTAGGAACGTAAAAATGAAAAGCGATTTTTTAATAGCATTAACGCAACTAGCTGCTGAAAGAAATTTACCCAGAAATACCGTTATTTCTGCAATTGAATTAGCACTTGCTTCAGCTTATAAAAAAGATAATTTTGATCCTGATCAAAACATTTCGGTCACTATGGATCCAGGTAGTGGAGATGTAACAGTATATGTACTAAAACAAGTTGTTGAAACTGTTGAAAACGAATTGATTGAAATTTCATTAGAAGAAGCTAAAAAAATCATACCTAGCTCAGAAATTAATGACACAATGAAAATTGACTCACATCTTTATAATGCAGGTCGAATTGCTGCACAAACTGCAAAGCAAGTCGTAATGCAAAAATTAAGAGAAGCTGAAAGAGATTTAATATTTGAAGAATATGCCGAAAAGTTTGATAACGTAGTTACAGGAAATATAACTAAAGTAGAACCAGGTGGAGTAACTGTTGATCTGGGTAGAACTGAAGCATATATGCCTGATAGAGAAAAAGTAAACTCAGAAAGATATAGAGTAAACCAAAAACTCAAATTCTATATTCTTGAAGTCAATAAAGGAACTAGAAATCCTGAAATAATTATATCAAGGGCACACAAAGATTTATTAAGAAAATTATTTGAAGTTGAAATTCCTGAAATAAGCAATAGAGTTGTCGAAATTAAATCAATTTCTAGAGAACCAGGTTCACGTAGCAAAATTGCAGTGTGGACAGAACAAGAAGGGGTTGATGCAGTAGGTTCATGTGTTGGTCTACGGGGTATACGAATACAAAATATTGTCAATGAACTCCAAGGTGAAAAGATTGATATAGTTCAATGGAATTCTGATCCAAAAGTATTTATAGCTAATTCGTTAAATCCTTCTCAGGTTTTAAATGTAAATTTGGATTATGATAATGAAAATGCTGTTGTAGCTGTTCAAGATAAACAATTATCCTTGGCTATAGGAAAAGAAGGGCAAAATGCTCGACTTGCAGCCAAACTTACTGGGTGGAAAATTGACATCATAAGTGGTAGCGAAGCGGAACAGATGGAATTAAATAAAGAACCCGAAAAAGACACTGTAGAACTGGACAACATTGCTCCAGAAACCGAAACTGAAACAGCCATTATAGAAAACCAACCAGAACCTCTGGAGGAACAAGGACTAGAAGAGGTGGAAGTTGAAATAGTTGCAGAACCTGTTTCTGTAGAAAATACTGTCGCGCCAGATGAAATAGAAAAATCAGAGGTTGATTTAGCTTTAGATAGAGGAGAAATAAGTATAGAAGAAGCGTTGGCTAATTTAGAAATAGAAGAAACTACAAAAGATGAAAAGATTGAATCTGTAGAACCCGAAAGTATTTCTCTTACAGATGATATTTGGCAAATTCCTCAATTAGCAGGTTCAAATGATTCGCCACAAATACGGTTTGCGGAAGATATTGTTGAAACACAAGGTAGAGATCAAGGTGGTAGAAAATCTAGAAAAACACGTAGTACAAAAAACAAAAAAGGACCAACAACAAATAAACGAGATTCTTAAATACGGGTGATTTATGTACCAAGCAAAGCATATACCTATAAGAACCTGCGTAGGTTGTGGGGAGAAAAGACCTCAAAAAGATTTTATAAAAATCATACGAACTAAAGAAAAAAGTATTGTTTTAAAATTAAATAATATTAGTGATAAATCAGAAGGAAGAAGTGTCTATGTATGTAGATCTTTTGACTGCTGGACAGAAGCTGTAAAAAAAGGGAAGATAGATCGAAATATAAAAACTAATTTGTCTGAAAAAGACAAGAGCATTATTAGTGAATATATGGCTAAATATAGGTTGTGAAAATTATGGCAGAAACTGGCTCAATACAAGAAAAACAAACAAACAATACAAAAGTCCTTGAAATTGAACCTAATACAACGGTTGCAGATCTTGCCGCCATGCTCAACTATAATCCTATAGATTTAATGAAACAATTAATGAGATTAGGCATTATGGCAAACATCAATGCTATCTTGGATGCAGAAATAGTAGAAAAAATTGCCACTGCTTTTGGATATAGTATTGTAGAAAAGCAAACTACAGATTCTTCTCCACTTATTGAGACATCAAAAGAAAATGACGAAAGTGATTTAAGGGATCAAATAGAAAGAGCGCCTGTAATAACTGTTTTAGGTCATGTAGATCACGGTAAAACAAGTGTCTTAGACGCAATACGCAAAAGTCATATAGCCGAAAAAGAAACAGGCGGTATAACACAGCATATTGGTGCTTATCAAATAATATACAATGATAAACCTATTACTTTTATTGATACACCTGGCCACGCAGCATTTACAGCTATGAGAGCTCGTGGAGCAGAAATTACAGATATTGCTGTTCTAGTTGTTGCTGCTGATGACGGTATAATGCCTCAAACATTAGAAGCAATTGATCACGCAAAAGCTGCAAAGGTACCAATCGTAGTAGCTATCAATAAATGTGATCTTGAAAATAGTGATCCTGATCGAATTAAAAGACAATTAGCAGAAAATGATTTACTAGTTGAAGACTGGGGCGGAGATATAATCTGTATTCAAGTTTCAGCAAAAACAGGTATGGGACTAGATAGTTTGTTGGAGAATCTCTTACTTTTAGCTGAAGTTTCAGAATTAAAAGCAAATCCAAACAAACAAGCAACAGGAGTAGTAATCGAATCAAAATTAGATAAAAATAGAGGCCCTATTGCAACCCTACTAGTCCAGTCAGGAACCCTGAATATAGGAGAAAAACTATTTACAAATTCGACTGAAGGCCGAATCAAATCTATGTTTAATTATAATAGTGAAAAAATAGATATAGCTCCACCTTCTTATCCTGTTGAAGTTATGGGAATTAATAAACCTCCTCTAGCTGGTGAGGTATTTATGGTTGCTTCAACAGAAAAAGAAGCTGAAGAACTACTTGAGGCAAGAAAAAAATCAAGATCAAAACTATCCGAATACAATGTTGTAGAAAATACAATCGGAATTAATAGCGAACAAAAAACTAAAGAAATACCACTGATTATCAAAACAGATGTTCAAGGATCTGCAGAAGCTATTAGAGACTCATTAGTTAAACTTAATAATGACATTGCGAAAGTCAATATAATACATTCTTCTAGTGGATTTATTACCGAAACAGATTTACTACTTGCTTCAACTACAAACGCAATAGTAATAGGTTTTAGAACGAGTCTTGCTCAAAGTGCGAAACAAATAGCAGATACGATGGATTTATCAATCAAATTTTATGAAATTATATATGAACTGATCGAATATATTGAAAATATTATCATAGGCTCAGAAGAAGTTGAAGAAGAAGATACTATAGATGGTCATGCAACTATAAGGGCCATATTTTCTCGAAGTAAAAAATCTAAGATTGCTGGTCTTTACGTTTCGGATGGGAAAATTACCCGTTCTAGTTTAGTCAGAGTACTACGTGACGGCACGGAAATACATGATGGGTCCATAACTACCCTTAGAAGGTTTCAAGAAGATACTCGAGAAGTTGGGGCAGGATTAGAATGCGGAATAACATTTGCGAACTTTGAAGAATTCGAAGAAAATGATGAATTAATCATTCACAGTAAAAAATAAGTGTAAATCTAATGGATGATCGTCGGATAAAAAAAATAAATGACCTTTTACAAGAAGAATTAGGCTGGCTTATTACAACCGAATTAAAAGATCCCCGTTTGTCCCTGCTACTTACCGTAACCAAAGTCATTTCAAATAAAGATCTTAAATCCGCAAAAATCATGGTTAGTGTTATGGGTTCTCCTGAAGAACAACAAAATGCAATCAAAGCACTCAATGATGCTAGTGGATATATTCATAATGAATTGAAATCGAAAATACGACTTAGATATCTCCCTTATCTTAAATTTTTGTTGGATGATTCTATCGACAATCTTATAAATCTTCCAAACACCGCAGATTAATTTATTTATTGAATTTCTAAAAGCTAATGATTAGTACAATACTCAATATTGATAAAGATCAAGGAATCACATCAACAAATGTTGATAAGCAAGTTAAAAAGATCACTGGAGCTAAAAAAATAGGACACGTCGGTACACTTGACCCACTAGCTACTGGAGTTTTACCTGTATTTATGGGACAAGCAACTAGGTTGATAAATTTTATGAATGATAAAACTAAGGAATATCAATGTGATTTTGAATTAGGATTAAGATCAGACACTTACGACCTTGAAGGAGAAATAACAAAAGTACAAAATAAAGTATTTGTTAGTCTTGAGGTATTAAATTCAGTAATATCTTCCTTTATAGGTAATTCTTTTCAGATCCCCCCCAAATATAGTTCAGTTAAGTATAAGGGAAAGAGATCATATAACTTGGTTCGTAAAGGAATAGAATTTTCATTAGAACCAAAATCAATTTATATTGAAGATATTAAAATTATAGAAACAAATATCCCTTTCGTTTCTTTGGTAGTTAAATGTCATGAAGGCGTTTATATACGTTCACTTATAAATGATATCGGCGAAAAATTGAAATGTGGAGCAGTGTTAACCAAATTAAGAAGGATACGTAGTGGCATATTCAGTATAGATTCAGCAATTAGTATTCAACATTCGACAAACGACCATTGGAAAATGCATACAATACCTATCGATTATCTAATAAATCATCTACCAAAGCTAAATACGAGCAATGATGAAAAATACAAACTTATAACAGGCCAAACTACAAACATAAAGTATTCTGAAATCAAATTACCGGATCAAGCCCTCGTAAGATGTTACGACAATGAAAATACGTTCATTGGAATTGCAAAATATGATGAAACAAATGATATCTTTCTTCCTCACAAAATGTTTCTTCAAGTAACAAAATAACTAAAAATGTTGCATTTTTGTTAAATAATAGCCAATTTAAGGGATTTATACCCAGAAAACTTGACAATCTTGCTATTCATATTGTCTACTAAGTTAGATACAAAGCTGTTCTTTATGTTTAACTTACAAAAAGGTGGTATAGCTATGAAATTCTATAACTTGAAACTTAGAAAATCTGTTGAAGTCGATGACAAAGATGTTACATTAGTAACTATGAAAAATGGTCGACCTGCTGCAAGGGCAGTTGCCACAGTTGATGGACAACAATACACAATGTTCAGAATTCTTGGTAAAGCAGAAGCTGATAAATTAAAGTAGTTCATAGGTTTTTTAGAATTTACAATAAATCAATTATAGCTTCTACAAGTTTATGATTAGTAGAAGCTATAAAAGATTTTATTTTTTTGTCATTTAATTCTGGTTTAAATGAATATTCTAATAGCCTCTTCCCCTCCGTAATTTCATAAATACAGAAGTTTTCTTGCGTTACGAATCCTAATCCGGGATTTACTTCACTGTTTGGTTCATCAAACATTAAGTAAACATCTACCAATCCTCTAGCCATCCATGGATATATACATGAACCGCCATTCGGCCATATTCTTGGAGGATTATTCAAAGCATTTAAGCCTTTTAAGAGTTTATCTGTATTTTCGCTCCAAAGTAATGAATAATTTGGACTCATTGAATATGTTGCCAAAACTAACCCGGACTCCAAATCTTTTTTTGGTTTCAGTTGAACATCAATAAGCTTTTTATCTCTAAGGTTACAATATCTCAATACTCCATCTTCAGAATAATAAAATTCCTCACGTATAAAATCTATGGCTGCTGCACATACAGGCTTCAAAGTTATAGGATTATATATTGTTAAAACTGACCACCATTCTGCGGGGATACCACTCTTATATAGTGATGTACCGTCAAATGGATCAACAGACAAAATAAAACTTACCTCTTTTTGAGGATTTGATATAAAGTGTCCATGCTCTGAGTAAACTTCCACAGAAAAAGGGGATTTATTGATATGGCTCACAATATGATCTTCACATACTTTATCAATCTCTAGGAATCTATCTTCTTTTGGATCACGTCCTTCAACATTCCCAATAATTCCCTTTGCTTTTCCTTCAAAAGCTAATGATTTCACTATTGTGTTTAATTCATCATACATGGTCATAAATAACTCTGACCAATTATATTTTTCACTCATAATAATTAATTAGCTTCGCTTTCTTGAATTAAGTTAGGTTTTTTGGCAAACAATATCAAAAGACCTCCAAGGCCGGTTAATAAGCCACAAATTATAAAAGGGATTACATAATCTCCTACTTGGTCAAAATAATATCCAAGAGCTATAGGAGTGATTATACCAGTTAAACTTGTTATAAAACCTCCTACACCCATGATTTTGCCAAAATTTGCTCTGCCAAAATATTCTCCTCGTATTGCAACAATTGCTGGACCTCTACCTCCGTGACCAATAGCAAATGTTATTGCAAATAAATACGCCATCATAATTGCTGTAGAAGAATTTTCTGATGTATCTGGAATTAATGCAAGAAAAACGACTCCTAGACCTTGAATTGCACAAAATATCCAAATCGCATGTCTTTTATCAATCAAATCTCCAATAAAACTACCAAAAACACGCATTAATATCTCAATGAAACCATATATAGCAAATACAGTTGACGCTACTGCTATAGAAAAACCAGCATCTGTAAGTCTTATAAGCCCATGCACATAAACTGCATGAGTTGTAAATCCGTTTAAAGCATGAACACTTGGGATTATCCAAAAAGCAGAAGTTTTCATTGCTTGTTTTAATGAAAAATCATCTTCAATAGAAACAGTATGGCTATTAGCAGGTTCATTATCCAAGGTAGTATTTTCTTTAATGACTTTTGGTTTTCTCATAACCTGGCTTAGTGGGACGCATACTACAAATGTCGCTGCAGCTAACAGATATGCTGTTGTTCTCCAATTATATATTTCTATTAATATGGTGACTAACGGTAAAAGTAAAGCTGCCCCTGCAGGAACCCCTGCCATTGCAATACCAAGTCCAGTATTACGATGTTTTTTAAACCACCAATTTACTGATGTAGTAACTGGTATAAAACTCCCAAGGCCAACTCCTGCTGTAATCACTAGTAAGGAAATATAAAACATCCAAGGATTTTGAACGAGACCCAATATTACAAACCCAATAGATGTTATAACTCCACCAATGAGTATCATTGTATCTGGACCAAATTTATCAGCTAGAAAACCTTCAATAGGTCCAAGAAAGCTGCCTTCAATTCTTACAACTGAAAAAGCTCCTGATATTAATGCTCTGCTCCATCGAAATTCTTGTTCTAAAGCTATGAAAAACAAACCCATACATTGCGTATTAAGCCCTATAAGCAAACACAGCAGAGCCATTCCAGAAAAAGCAACAAACCATGGCCTTAGATCATAAAATGATTTCGTAATCAATAACACCCCTTATTCAGATTTACAGCAATCAGAAAAAATTATTTTTCTTCTGGCTGTACTGCCGGTGCAGGATTTGGTATACCATCTGTTATTGCGTTAGGCATCATAACTTCTAATTGATCTAAAGTCCAAGCCGTATCACTGTGAATGACCCTAGATACATGCCTAGGCGTATATAAAGTCATTGGAGGACCTGACGTGCCAATTACTTCACCTGTTATATTTTCTGCAGCATCTGTACATAAATACACAGCTTTTGGCGCATTTCTGTCTGGATGTCTTGGTTCCCATAATTCTTTTGTAGGAACAGTTCTTCGACTAGATATACCTCTTTGTGCTCGAATTTCTAAAGCTGAATCAGGAATACTACCTGTCATCCTTGTATCTCCACCCGGATATACAGCATTAACCGTAATGTTAAAAGGAGCCAATTCTCGTGAAAGAGATCGTACAAATCCTACTTGCCCTTCCTTAGCGGCTGCGTAATTAGTTTGACCAGAATTACCAAGTCCAGAACCTGATGAAAATATTATTATTCTCCCAGATCTTTGTTCGATTAAATGAGGTACCACTTGTTTGACAGTATTAAATGCTCCATACAAATGTACCGATAATACTGCATCCCATTCCTCTTCAGTCATATTGAATACCATTCGATCTCGAAGAATACCAGCAACATGCATTAATATATCAACCCTACCAAAATTATCGATAGCAGCTTGCACAAGTTTACCTGCACCTTCCATAGTTGCTATAGTGTCATAATTTGAAACAGCAACACCGCCATTTTCTTTTATTTCTGATACCAATTCATCTGCTGGTCCTGTCGAAGTACCAGTTCCATCTACTGCTCCCCCTACATCATTTACAACAACAGATGCACCTTCTTCAGCAAGTAACCGACATACTCCACGACCGATTCCTCCACCGCCGCCAGTTACAATTGCCACTTTTCCTTCTAATCTATTTCCCATTTTCTAACTCCATTTCTATTGTTAGTCTAATTACATCTTGTTACATATCAAAAGATATAATTCTTGGTACTAAATCATCTAATTCATCCATTGAAAAAACCTTCTCATGGTAAATTGCTCTTTCAACTTCGGGGTTAGTATATAAATATATATCACCACCACGAACACCAAAGACATAACCATTTGCGTTTGGAGAGCCTTCACCAGCTAAATAAGCTACTAATGGGGCTACATTTGCAGGATCTTCAGGCGAATTATCGTCTGCCCAACCTATTCCAGGTTCCTTTAATCCTAAACCTGCTCGATCATCTGGAGTTGGATAAATTCCTGAAGTTCTATATGAATCTACGCCTCCAGGAAACAGTCTAGTTTTTGCGACCGGAGACACGGCATTACATGTTACACCATACCTACCCATATCTCTTGCTATAGTTCTTGTCATACCAACAATACCTTCAGTTGCAGCGGAATAATTTGACATACCTATCTCGCCTAAACCTGCATCGGACGTCAAATTAACTATTCGACCATACCTTTGTTGTCGAAATAAAATGCATGCGTATTTAGTAGTAGTAAAATATGATTTAAGGGAGTTTTGTATTACAACTTCAAAATCCTCTGGTCTCATATTAAAAATCATTTCATCTCTTCTAACACCGACACTGTTGACTAATATATCTAATTGGCCATAGGTATCTACTGCTTTTTGTATTACTGCTTCTCCACCTGCCATTAATGAAACATCTTCGTATGATGCAACAGCCTTACCTCCATTATCAGTAATTTCTTTTACTACTTGGTCCGCAAAAACTGGAGAGGCACCAGTACCATCAATTTCACATCCCAAATCATTTACAACTACTGAAGCTCCTTCTTCGGCTAATAATAAAGCTACTGCTCTTCCAATGCCTCTTCCTCCACCAGATACAACAGCTACCTGATCAGCAAATCTGCCAGACATTATGGACCCCCTTTTTGTTAATAATAAATAAAATTGCCAACGTATTATACAAAACAAATGTGTGCATAACTACACAATAATAGTATTTATTATTTATTGTTACTATAAATAAACATGATGTATAATGCCTCAAAGAATAATTATCAAATATCGAAAATGATTTAAGGAGTAAATCATAGACGGTAATATTACAATGGTCATACTGTTAATAGTATCGCTTTTATTATCAGCTTTTTTTTCCGGATCTGAAGCCGCTTTCTTGTCATTGCAACGTGGAAGACTAGCAAAACTTATCAAGGATAAAATACGTGGTGCAGAAGAAATTGCAAAATTACTAGAACATCCCGAAAAGCTTCTTGCAACAGTGCTTACAGGGAATAATATTGTTAACACCGCTGCTGCATCTATAGGTACCGCTTTAGTAATTTCTATATTTAAAAACAATGATATTCCAAATTCTATTTCAGTATTAATTGCTACTATTATTGTATCTGTTTTGCTACTAATTTTCAGTGAAACAATTCCAAAAACAATTGCTGTACGTAACTCAGAAAAAGTAGCTTTATTGGCTGTTAAGGCCTTAAAAAAAGTATCATATCTATTTTTCCCTTTTGTATGGTTCCTTGAAAAAATTAGTAAAATCACAGGACGCTTGTTTGGTATTAAAGATGCCTCAATAATTTCCGAAGAAGAAATATTGGCTTTAATTGATGAAAGGCAACAAATAGGAGAAGCCGACGCAGATGAAGCTCAAATGCTTGAACGTGTATTCAAATTTAATGACACAAAACTTTTTGAAGTAATGACCCCAAGAACTGAAATAGTTGCAATAGACCAAACTTGCACCCTAGCATCTTTTTTAGAAATTTATAAAAATCACACTCATTCACGCTTTCCAATATTTTTAGGAGACATTGAAAATATTACTGGAACAATTTCTGCTAAAGATATTCTGACAGGTTTGAGTGAAAAAACTATAACTGAAACGTCAACGGTGGCTGATTTTCAAAGACATGCTTATTTTGTACCCGAAACAAAATTAGTCAGTGAACTATTCACTGAAATGCGATTATATGGATATAAAATCGCATTGTTAGCAGATGAATTTGGCGGATTAGCTGGATTAATCACTCTGGAAATGTTAATGGAAGAAATAGTCGGAAAAGTTGGAGAAGAAGGCCAATTAATTGCAAATGAAATCGAAGAATTAGGTGAAAATACTTTTCTTTTGGATGGTGCAACACGTATTGAAGATATATCAGAAACAATTAACCTTACTATTCCAGACGGTGACTATGAAACTATTGCAGGTTTTGTATTGTATAATTTAGGGAATATCCCTTCCGTAGGTGATTCATTCATGCATGAAAATTATCGTTTTGAAATTACTGAAATGAAAAATGTAAGAATTGAACAAATAAAAATTACCAAAACCAGAGTAATAAAAAATCTAAAATAATTCCTAAATCAAGTGTGAGAATCTGGCATGAATATTGTCGAACAAGTTCAAAATGTATTATATCAATGTAATTTATTCTCTAATTTTAACCAAAATTTAGTAGTTGCAGTTTCGGGCGGACCAGATTCTATTTGTCTACTAGATGCCCTGGTAAAAATTTCTGCTAATATTCCATTTAATATTCATGTTATTCATATCAATCATAAAATACGAAAATATGAAAGTGATATGGATGAAAAATATGTAGAAGATTATTGTAAAAAATCAAACATTATATTTCATTCGGAATCTGTAGATATCCCAAAATTTGCAAAAAAACTTAAACAATCAATAGAAACAACTGCAAGAAATATAAGATACGAAATACTATTTCAGTGGTGCAAAAAAATAAATTCTCATCACCTTCTAACAGCTCATAATGCAAATGATTCTGTAGAAACGGTTATGATGAATTTTATAAGAGGCAGTGGATTGCGTGGTCTTAAAGGCATTGTTATGGAACGAGAGGTAGAAGGTATTAAATTAATCCGACCTTTAATTAATATTCAAAGAAAGGATATAGAATCATACCTAAATCAAAATGGTATCAAACCTCGAATCGATTCTTCTAACGATGATATCCAATACACAAGAAATAATATCAGAAAAAATACACTACCAATCTTAGAAAAACTAAATCCTGGCTTACAAGAGAATTTACTGCAATTATCTAAAATCTCTCTTGAAATTGATGATTATTTTCAAGAAAAAATTACATTCCATTTGAAAAAATTAATCATATCTACAAATCTGGATAAATCAGAATATAAAAGCATAGTTATAGACCGAAATTATTTCAATAAATTAGAAAAAATAATACAAAGTTATTTGATCGATAAGATTTTTAATATGGTAACAACTTCATCAACTAATCACTTAAATTATCAGCTAATACAAAATGCAATACACTTAATAAATAATCAGTCTAGTAGAAAACTAAACCTACCACAGAATATAATTCTTGAAGTAGATTATAAAAGTATTTCCTTTTATGAGGATAATAAAGATACCATTTACCCAGATATAAATCCTCTAGAAATCAGACTTGATGGATCTATTACAAAATTTGGTAACTGGGAACTCAGAACAGAAAAAATTGAAAATATAGATTCCGGTAAAAAATTAGAACAAATTATTAACATTGCCAAAGAAAAAAATTACGAAGGTTATTTTGATTACGATAGTATAGGATGCAGCTTATTTATACGGTATAGAAACATAGGTGATAAATTTGCACCAATCGGTTTGTCCGGCCATCAGTCACTAAAAAAATTCATGTCAAATCGACACATTCCTATTTCTCAACGTGACACTATACCCATAATTACAAATGGATCAAAAATATTATGGGTTATTCCCTATCAAACATCTCAATTCGCGAGAATTACGAATGAGACTACTACAATATTAAAAATATCTGTAGTCAATGAATAATCAATTAATATTTTTTACTTTACTTTTGGAATTCCTAAAAACCTGAGGCGAAAAATACCTTTCAAATCTTCTATAATTGTTTTAACTACATTTACTCTTGAATCTTTATCGTCAGTCCATTGAACTGGTATATTTGCAATTTCGAATCCAGATTTTTCTGCAATCAGTAATAATTCTGTATCAAAAAACCATTTATTATCTTTTATTAAAGGTAATATTTTTTTTGCAGTACTTGTGCGTAACCCTTTAAAACCACACTGTGCATCATGAAATTTATTGAAGAAAAATATCTTGAGTAAAAAATTATATCCTCTTGAAGTTAATTCTCTTTGAAAGGAACGATTAGAAACTTCTGAAGTTTTACTTAACCTAGAACCTATAGCTATATCATAATTACTCTCTAAACGATCAACTAAAATTGGTAATGCTTTTAAATCAGTAGAAAGGTCAACGTCCATGTAGCATACAATATCAGATTCACTTTTTGACCAAACAGTTTTAAGGGCTAATCCCCTACCTCTTTCAGGTATGCGGATATATTTTATATTTTCATATTCTGATACTAAATGTTTAGATACCTTAGGAGTATCATCATTTGAGCCGTTATCAGCAATAATAATATTGCATTTCTGATCTATATTTTCCGAAATATAGTTTTGTAATCTTGCTATACAAACAGGCAAAGCTTCTTGTTCGTTGAGTACAGGAATAACAATATCTACATTGACCATATAAATATATCCTTAATTAGTGGCTAAAATGCCTTACGCCAGAAGTAAAAAAAGATAGATTAAGCTTGTTTGCGATATCTACCGACTCAGCATCTCTTATTGATCCTCCAGTATGAACCAAAGAAGTAACACCATACTCCGCACATACTTCTATTGTATCAGGGAATGGAATTAAAGCGTCAGATGCTGCCGCAGCTCCAATTGCCTTATTTTGAGCGGCCTCGCCAGAAATCTTCGCACTCCCTACTCGATTAGGTTGCCCTGCACCCATTCCAACTAAAACGCCATCTTTTACAAAAGTTATAGCATTGGACTTCACATGCTTGCAAACGATCCATGCGATAGTTAAATCTTCCAATTCTCTTTTTGTAGGTTTTCTTACACTAACAAGTTCAAATTCTTTTTCAACAGATAAATCGGAATCTTGAATAAGCATACCGCCTCTTAAGGTTCTCATAGTTTGCCAATTATAACTGGAATCCACATTTGGGACTGTTAGTATTCTTAAATCTTTAGATTTTTTCTTTAAATGATCCAAAGCATCTTGATCTATAGATGAACAAACAACAATTTCATAAAACATTCTTATACCATTAATAGGACTTAGCAATGTTCTTATTTTATCAGCAAATTTCATATCTATATTTTTATTAGTTGCAATAATTCCTCCATAGGCTGATATAGCATCACCTTGAGTTAATGCTTTTTCAAATAAAACATCCAATTCTTCATTTCCTACTGCTAAACAACAAGGATTAGTATGTTTGATAATAGCAATAGCATTATCTGAATAATCATTTACCAAATTAAATGCAGCATCTGCATCTAATAGATTGACGTATGAAAGATCTTTACCGTGATGTTGGACAAATGAACCAAAACCTTGATTTGGTAGTTTTGTGGAATCTAATTTATAAAACGAACCTTTTTGGTGTGGATTTTCACCATATCGCAAATCAGAAACTTTAGTTAGTGCAACTGTAAGAGTTTCAGAAAATTCATCGTTACCTCTCAAATATTCTGAAATTAACGTATCGTAATGGGCTACATGCTGAAATGCTTTTCCAGCTAAATACTTTCTTTCTTTAATACCAAATTTATTAGTACTCCAGTTATTTTCAAATAAACTATAATCTGCGGGATCAACAAGAACAACAACATCTTGGAAATTTTTTGCAGCAGCCCTAAGTAATGTTGGACCACCAATATCGATATTTTCAATTATTTGATCTTCTGTAGCATTTATATCTGTAGCAACAGAATAAAATGGATATAAATTAGTCACTACTAAATCGATGTAGTCGATTCCATTATTTGATAGATCCTCACTATGTGAAACATTTTCTCTTTTCGCTAATATTCCTCCATGGATTTTTGGATGCAAAGTTTTTACTCTTCCATCAAGTATTTCCGGCGATCCTGTTACAGAATCTACTTTTGTTACTTGAAATCCCTTATCAGATAGAAAGTTATATGTTCCACCAGTACTGATTAATTCAAATTTGTTCTCGACTAAATACTTGGCTAATTTATCTAAATCTGTTTTATCATACACACTTAAAAGAGCTCTCAAATTTACTCCTTATAAATTTATTTTGTCACGTTACCTATTATCCAACTGTCTGGTATTTTTTTTAATATACTAGACACATTTTTTTGATCAGAAATTAATACCATCCCAACACCCATATTAAATACTGACCACATTTCTTGATCAGATACATTGCCTTGAGTTTGTATTAATCTAAATATATTTTCAGGCACCCAAGAATCATAGTCTATATTCACATTCAAACCTTGAGGAATAACCCGCATTAAATTTTCGATCAAACCTCCACCTGTAATATGAGCCATTGCTACTATTTCACTTAATATTGGTTCTAACATAGGATAGTATGATCTATGTGGTCTTGATAATACATCACCTAGTGTGGCATTCAATTCTTCATATGTTTTATTCAAAATATTGGGTTCATTATCAATATTGAATACTTTTCTTACTAAAGAATACCCATTTGTATGCAAACCACTAGCAGGAACACCTATCAAAACATCATCGTTTTTTACTTTAGCAGGTTCCAATAACAAATCTTTTTCTACAACTCCTACCAAAAATCCAGCAATATCAAATTGTCCCTTTAAATAAACACCTGATAATTGTGCAGTTTCTCCTCCAATTAATACACAACCTGAATCTCTACAAGATTCAGCCATACCTTCAACCAAAGCTTCTGCTTGTTCGATTACAAGTGAGTCTACTGCTATATAATCCAAAAAAAATAAAGGCTTAGCTCCTGAAGTTAATACATCATTTATACAATGATTAACTATATCTTGACCAAGGTTATGGTATTTCTTAAGATAATTGCTTAAAACCAACTTAGTTCCAACACCATCTGTACTGGATACTATCACTGGATTTTTATAATCTTTCAATTCATAAAAACCACCAAATAATCCCAATGGGCTTATAGTGTTCTCATTGAAAGTAGTCTTTACTATTGGTTCATATATTTTTTTTACTTGGCGGGCTTTGTCTAAATCCACTCCAGATTCTTTATATAAATGATGCATTCTAAACTCTTTCTAAATATACTTATGAACTATCGTTCCAGAATCATTTTATCTAATTCAAGTTGAACTGGAATTGGATAATCTCCTGTAAAACATGCTGTACAGTGTTTATCTAATGTGCCATCAAACGTTTCTAAGCACTCTTCTACAGTTAAATAATACAAAGAATCTGCTCCAATAAATTCCTTAATTTGTGGAATACTTTTTTGAGCAGCAATTAAATCAGATTTATTTGCCAAATCAACACCAAAATGGCAAGGATTCGTAATAGGTGGAGCACAAACTCTTACATGGATTTCTTTAGCACCCGCACCTTTTAATAACGAAAGCACTTGAGGAGTTGTAGTTCCTCTTACAATACTGTCATCTAGTACTACTACTCTTTTGTTATCAACAACTTCAGCAAGGGTATTATATTTAAGTGAAGCACCTAGTACTCTAAATCTTTGTTCAGGCTGTATGAAAGTTCTACCTACATACCTATTTCTTATTAATCCATCACTATAGGGTATTCCTGATTCAAAAGCATAACCAATAGCAGCAGGAATTGCAGAATCAGGAACTCCGATAACAACATCCGCTTCAACAGGATACTTCTTTGCCAATTGAATACCCATTTTTCTTCGAACTGAGTAGTTTAATAAACCATTCATAACACTATCGGGTCGAGCAAAATAGATATACTCGAATATACATGGTGCTGGTCTCACAGTTAATCCATCGTAATGAAAACTATGTAGTCCCGTTTTATCTATAACTACTATTTCACCTGGTTCTACCTCTCGAACAAATTCAGCACCTACATGATCAAGAGCACAAGTCTCTGATGCTAACACAAAGCTATTTTCAACTTTCCCAATACATAAAGGTCTTACACCATGAGGGTCTCTAACGCCAATAATTTGGTCTTTGTATAATATAGTTAGTGAATATGCACCCTTAATTTTCTTCATGGCATATTTTACTTTTTCTGAAATATCTTCACTAGGATAGCTATTGATTAAATATGCAATCACCTCTGAATCAATAGTTGTATTGAATCTAATACCTTCTAATTCAAGTTCTTTTTTCAACTCTATGACATTAACTATATTTCCATTGTGGGCTAACGCTAACTCGCTTTTTGTAGATTTCACATGTAAAGGCTGGCTATTTCGATTATTTGTTGAACCAGTTGTAGAATATCTTGTATGTCCAATACCTAACTTACCTACAAGAGATTCCAAATCATTTTCTTGAAATACATGGCTTACTAATCCTGTATTTTTATGTGTAAAAATATGTCCGTCGGCAGTAGTGGAAATCCCTGCACTCTCTTGACCTCGGTGTTGTAATGCATACAAGGCATAAAACAATGTTTGAGCAACTTCAAAATCTGGGGAATATACGCCTACGACTCCACAGCTTTCCTTTGGAGAATCATCAAAACAGTGCTCTATATTTTGATCTGCTTGAAAAATAAGACACCTATCCTTCTGTACAATAATAATATACTGAATACCATCAATAGAAAATACAACCAACAATAATTAAACTACCCATTTATTAAGCTTTCTTAGTTATTCACTATAGTATTTAGTATTTAATTGTTTTATCTGATAACATATATAAATATTTTTAATAAATTAATAATAATTACGGACCAATTTATGACACAACGAGGTGACCAACTCATACAAGCTAGATTGCAAAAACTAGATTCTTTGCGAGAACTTGGTATAAATCCATACCCTACATCTTATGAAAAGACTCATACAAACTCAGAAGCTAAGGAATTATTTGAAAAAAACGAAAATTCTGAAAAAAATGTTGATGAAACAATCCAAGTTTCTTTAGCTGGAAGAGTTATGGCTATTCGTCAAATGGGTAAGGCTGTATTTATTGATATTGATGACAGTACTGCTAAAATCCAGCTCCATTTGAAGGAAGATATACTACAAAATGATTTCATATTACTTGATCAATTAGATATAGGAGATTTTATTGGAACAAGTGGGAAGTTATTTCGAACACGAAGAGGTGAAATAACACTTGAATCAGATACTTTGACTTTTCTTGCAAAATCTCTGAAGCCTCCTCCTGAAAAATGGCATGGTCTCAAAAATGTTGAAATTAGATATAGACAAAGATATTTAGATTTATTATCTAATAGAGACGTCACAAACATATTTTTCAAACGAAGCAAAATAATATCCTCAATCAGAAATTTTATGGAGTCACAATCATTTATCGAAGTTGAAACACCTGTTCTTGTACCGATAGCTGCGGGTGCTATGGCTCAACCATTTGTTACACAACACAATGCCTTAAATCAAACTTTATACATGAGAATAGCCACAGAATTATACTTAAAAAGATTGATAATTGGCGGTATGGATAAAGTTTTTGAAATCGGAAGAGTTTTTCGTAACGAAGGCATAGATATGAACCACAATCCTGAATTTACAATGATGGAAAGTTATGAAGCATATGCTGATTATAATCAAGTTATGCAAATGGTTGAAAATTTAGTAAATAAAGTTGCAAATGAATGTGTGAATAGTACTACTGTCGAATTTCAAGGAAATACAATCGAATTAAAAAGCCCTTGGCAAAGAATTTCTATGAAAGATGCAATTAAAGAATATAGTGGAATAGACCTAGATAATACAGAAACTATGAAAAATATAAAAACTGAGGCAGGAAATCTGGGTATACGAGTAGAACAACTTGAAAGTACTGGAAGAATCGTTGATAAATTGATCAGTAAATTTGTAGAACCCAAACTTATACAACCAACATTTTTGATAGATTATCCGACAGAAATGTCTCCTTTGGCAAAAGCAAAGACAGATAATCCAAACTATGTAGAAAGATTTGAAGCATTTATTGGTGGAATGGAAATTGCTAATTCATATTCTGAACTCAATGATCCGATCATTCAAAGAGAACGATTTGAAGAACAAGAAGCTTTCCGTGAAACATATACCTCAGAAGAGGATTTTGATCGTCTTGATGAAGACTTTTTGGAAGCCTTAGAATATGGTATGCCACCCACTGGTGGATTGGGTGTAGGAATTGATCGTCTAGTCATGATACTCACTGAACAAGATACAATACGTGATGTTGTTCTCTTTCCTCAAATGCGCACAGCAAAAAATACAAATGAATAATAATGATAAAACATTTTACTGCAACAACATTTATATCTACACAAACACATACTCTATTACATTTTCATGAAAAAAATAAATTGTGGCTACCTGCAGGAGGACATATTGAAAAAAACGAAACTCCACTTGAAGCTGCAAAAAGAGAAGCATACGAGGAAACTGGGTTAGATATTGAAATCTTACCAACAAATGAAAACTTTCCATTTATAGAGCCAATACAAATTACTAGTCCAGTTTCAATACTATTGGAAGATATAGAAGAAACCAAAAATGAACCTAAACATCAACACATAGATTTGATCTTTTTTGCAAAACCTGTAATGTTGAAGGATGTAATATTACCAGACGGATGGTATTGGGTTTCTGAAATAGAACTAAATAATGATCAACTATTTAATGAAAATATTTCTAAAGGTAATGGATTTATCCTTGACGACGTAAAAATACTCGGTCTAAACTCAATACGCAAATGTAAAAGCATTGGAGTTAAATTTGATTGATATCAATTTACTGCGTAGCCAAAAAGATATGGTAGCGCAAATGATGAAAAACAGAAGTGAAGATGTAGACTTGGATCATATACTAGAATTAGATGTTACAAGACGTAACCTCATACAAATTGTAGATGAGCTTAGATCTAAACGGAATAAGGTGAGCAAAGAAATAGCTCAAATGAAAGAAAAACCTCCAGAACTCATAGAAGAAATGAGACAGGTCGGCGAAAATATTAAACAAACTGAAGAAAAAATACGGAATAATGAACAAGAACTGCATCTAAAGCTATTAGAAATTCCCAATATTCTGGAAAATGATATTTTAATTGGTCATGATGAAAGTGAAAACAAAGTTATACATACATGGGGATCTCCAATTGGATATGACTTCGAACCTAAACCCCACTGGGAAATAAATGATACTCTTAATATTATCGACTTCGAAGCTGGGGTTAAAGTTTCTGGCTCACGTTTCTTTATACTACGTGATCAAGGGGCAAAGCTAGAAAGAGCTTTAATCAATTGGATGTTAGATACACATACAAATCAGAACAAATTTGAAGAAATTCAAGTACCTGCTCTTGTTAAACAAGAAACTATGACTGGAAGTGGAAATCTCCCAAAATTTGAAGAAAATTTATATAGAGATACAGACGATGATTTATGGTTAATACCAACTGCTGAGGTACCACTCACTAGTATTCATCATGATGATATTCTAAATGGAAATGAACTTCCAAAATACTACGTCTCATATGCACCATCTTTTCGAAAAGAAAAAACTTCTGCAGGTAGAGACACCCGAGGTATTAAACGAGTGCATCAGTTCAATAAAGTTGAATTATATAAAATTGTCACTCCAGAAACTTCTAAGTCGGAATTACATAGCCTAATAAGTATTGTTGAAAGTCTTTTACAAGAATTAGGTTTGCATTATAGATTACTTGAATTATGTTCGAGTGATATTGGATTCCAATCAGCCCAAAGTTTTGACCTTGAAGTTTGGGCGCCAGGTTCTAAAGAATGGTTAGAAGTTAGCTCTTGTTCCAACTGTCTGGATTTTCAATCTAGAAGAGCAAATATTAAATTCAAACGAGAACAATCTAGTAGGACAGAATACCCACATACATTAAATGGATCAGCTCTTGCTCTTCCACGCATTATGATTTCTATTTTGGAAACTTTTCAACAAATTGATGGAACAGTTGTCATACCTGAAGTATTACACAAATATACAGGATTTACAGAAATTAAACCTAATAACCTATAAAAATAACAAGATAGGCAAAATCCTATCTAAACCTATATTATAATTCTGATAATAAACAGGTAAGATATAAAATTACGATATGAAATATAACAATAATGATGATTACGTATGTTTCTATTAGGAAATTACTTGGTTTTTTAGCAAAACATGAGGCTATAAGTGATTATAAGTAACTTAGATAAAATAAAAATTGTTGCTCACCGTGGTGGGAAATTTGACGAAGAAAATACTTTAGCCAACTTTAAAAAAGCATTAAATTATGCTCAAATACATCCAGATATTAATTTCATGATTGAGCTAGATATTCAATCTCCAAAATCAAATATAGATGGATCTAATGGTGATTTAGTTGTAATTCACGATAGTACAGTTAATAGAACTACCTTAGGTAAAGGGCTTGTTTCTACATATACGCAAAGTGAATTGACATCATTACCAATTCGAAACCTAAATCAAAAAAGAGTTTCAATAAAGCATCGAAAGATTTCTGCTCCAAATGGTTTACCCTTATTATCTGTATCTGGTTCTGACCGCAGAATACCCTTACTGAAAGAAGTATTGGATATCACCGAAACAGTAAACATAAACAGACTTAATAATAATATAGGTGCTATAGGTGTTGGAATTGACTTTACCCATGTAGCTAGTAGATTTGAAAGATTTAAAGATCATGTTCTATATCCATTCCTAGAAAAACTAAACCCAGGTAGTCAGTTAAATAAAGTATCTCCTCCTACAAAATTACTCGAACAGTTAGCCTTTGAGATATCTGACAAAAAACGACTAACTCCTATTCAATTAATTTCTCAAGGAATATATTCTGGTAGAAATTTATCATTACTAATTAAATTGATTGAAAAAATTAATGGTCAGTTCCATCTTGCTATACAAGCCTCCACTTCACATTTTCCCGCAGATACTATTAGTTTAAAACGATCATTAGATATTGGTACAAAGAGCCTTTCAGAATTAATTGAATCAAAAAGATTTACAGTGAACTATAATCATAAATGGGATAGACGAGCTTTTTGGTTTAAACATCTTGCCCGTATTTTTGGTCTTAGAATTAATGATTTATATTCTCTTCTTCCAAAAAATGTTGCACTATCAAATAAACAGGCAATGGAAATCGCGAGTGATCAAGGCTTTTTGACAGGTTTTTGGACAGTAAATAAATATAAACACATTGAAAAAGCTATTAAATATGGAACTAATTCCATCACTACTGACTTTCCTAATAAAGCTATTAAAATAATTCACGCCATGAAAGCTGAATACCTAGCTCAAACTAATCCTAAAATATATCAAATAGATAATGCCGTGGTTCGAGTACCAAAAAAGATCCCGCAAATAATCCAAACTGAAGCTGAATTGATTAGCGGGGATTAAATCCATGGACTGTCGGCAACAGCATTTCGTGCTGCAATTCGTCCAAATGCAAAACATTCACCAATATTTCCAGTACCCTGATAAAGATAACTATATATAGAGCCAAGTTCACCAGCGCTATATA
>MDTE01100959.1_pt1 | contig 27283 bp, 18 predicted proteins | sample 811231 | NCBI WGS metagenome assembly MDTE01 (sample SAMN05326651, study PRJNA326480) | marine metagenome | isolation source: seawater | place: Indian Ocean: Red Sea | collected 2010
ACGTCGGGGTGATCCACCACCTGGCGCCAGTCGTCGGTGATGAAATCACAACGGTCTTCCTCGGCGGCGGCCTGCAGGCGGTCCTGCCGACGCGCGCACAAGGCGACGATCCTGGCCTCGTCGGAGCACTCGCGGATCTCGGCCCGGTAGGGCGTGCCGATGAACCCTGTGGCTCCGATCACTCCAACTCCGAATGTCATGGTGCATGTCCTGGTGGGTGGCTGGGAATTGTCAGCGGTAACGTAGCCAATCTGGTGACAGATTGGGTAGCAACCAGCGATACGTAGCCAATCTGGTAACAGATTGGGGAACAATCAGCGACCGCCTGAAGTGTCACCACGTCAGCTACGGCTCCCTGAAGTGTGACCACTTCAGCTACATTGGATTGGCGGCGACTGGGAACGACTGGCGTGCATAGAAGGCGACATCATGCTCGGAGCGGGTGAGAAGATCCGGATCACGAAACTCGAGACGCTGCTGGTGCAGCCGCGCTGGTTGTTTTTGAAGGTCCACACCGACGCCGGTATCGTCGGTCTCGGTGAACCGGTCGTCGAGGGTCGGGCTCGGACGGTCGCCGAAGCGGTTCGCAAGCTCGAGGGATACCTCGTTGGCAAGGACCCTCGTGCTGTCGTCCATCACTGGCAGGCGATGTATCGCCACGCCTTCTACCGGGGTGGCCCGGTGCTGACCAGCGCGATCAGCGGCATCGACATGGCACTGTGGGACATCAAGGGCAAGGCGGTGGGGCTTCCGGTCTACGAGCTGCTTGGTGGACCGACCCGAAGCCGGGTCCGCGTGTATGCACACGCTTCGACTCCCGAGGCGATCCGGGAACGGTCTCTCCAGGGTTTCACGGCGTTCAAGACCGGCGTGTTCAAGCACCGCCCGGCCCGAATCATCGAGACGCCCGGTTTCGTGAAACGGGTCGCGAAGCGGTTCGAGGAACTGCGTGAGGCGGCCGGTGACGAACGCGACATCGCGATCGACTTTCACGGGGCCATCAGCCCCCAGACCGCCAAGTTGCTGATCAAGGCGATCGAGCCGTACCAGCCGATGTTTGTCGAGGAACCGGTCCAGTGTCAAAACGTCGACGTGATGGTCGACATCGCGCGTGGAACTCACCTTCCGATTGCCACCGGTGAGCGGATTTTCACCAAGTGGGGATTCCGCGAGTTGCTCGAAAAGGGTGCCGCTTCGATCCTGCAGCCGGACCTCTGTCACGCCGGTGGCATCACGGAGGTGCGGTTGATCGCAGGGATGGCCGAGAGCTATTACGCCGCGGTGGCACCTCACAACCCGCTTGGCCCAATCTCCCTGGCGGCTGGTCTGCAGATCGCCGGGTCGATTCCCAATTTCCTGTGCCAGGAGCAGGTGCACCTGGGCGAGGGGTACATCAAGACGCCCTTCGAGGTGCGTGAGGGGTACATCGATCTGCCACGTGGTCCGGGCCTGGGCATTGAGCTGGACGAAGACGGTGTGGCCGAGAAGATCGGCCACGACTGGAGGAACCCGAGTCCTTACGACGCCGATGATGGATCGGTGGTGGATTGGTGAGTCGAGGTCGCCGGGGTAATCACACCTCTGGAAGCCGTAGCTGAAGTGGTGACACTTCAGGGAGTCACCAGCGACCCTCCAATCTGTGACCAGATTGGCTACGTTTCCCAATCCGCCACTTGATCGGCTACGCTGTGGTGCGACAAGCCCTACCTGCCACCTGCTCAGACCGGAGAAGAAGACGTGCGCCAAGTGACTTTTGAGACTGGAGCGTTCGTCCGCGTTGTCACCAACGCGGCTACGTTGGTCCTGTTGCTATTTGCCGGAGACTTGCAGGCAGAAAACTGGGCTCGCTTCCGTGGTGAGGGCGGACGGGGTGTGAGCAACCAGAAGGGGTTGCCGGTCACCTGGACCGACAGCGATTACAAGTGGAAGACCGCGTTGCCCGGGCTGGGCCACTCGTCGCCGTGCGTCTGGGGCGACCACGTTTTTGTCACATCCGCGCTCGACAAGGGTGCCGCCCGGGTGGTGATCGCAGTCGACGCGCGAAGCGGCAAGGTGTTGTGGACGGACCGGCAGGAATCGCGGACTCACCAGAAGCACGCGCTCAACAGCTACGCCTCGGGCACACCGGCCAGCGATGGCAAGCGGGTCTACGTTTTGTTCACCACGAACGAAGACACCGTGGTCCGGGCCTACGACTTCGCCGGCAAGGTGCAGTGGCAAACGGACATCGGCAAGTTCTACAACCGGCACGGCCACGGATGCGGCACGTCTCCGATCGTCTGGAACGACACGGTGATTGTTGCCAGCCAGCATGATGGCCCCTCGGTGATTGCAGGCCTGGACGCGTCCACCGGCAAGGTGAAGTGGCGGACCGAGCGAGCCGTGAAGCTGACTGCTCATTCGACCCCCGTGGTTCTCGAGCGAGAAGGCAAGACGCCGCAGCTGTTCACCAGCAACACCGGGGATGGGTTGGCCAGCTTCGATCCTCGCAACGGGAAGTTGCTCTGGCGAGCGAACCTATTCACGTCGCGCGCCGTCAATTGCCCGGTGATCGCCGGTGACCAGGTCATGGCGATCACTGGTAGCGGTGGGCGTGGCAAGCAGCTGTTCAGCCTGCAGGTCGATCAGCAGGGAGAGGTCGGCGCCGACAAGGTGGCCTGGTCGGGTGATCGCAACCTGCCCTACGTGCCGACTCCTCTGGCGTTTGGTGAGCACCTGTACTTCTGGTGCGACAACGGCGTGGTCAGCTGCGTGGAGGCCAGGACCGGCAAGGAGATCTGGACGCAGCGTGTCGGCGGGAAATTCTGGGCCAGCCCGATCTGCATTGACGGCAAGATCTACAACATCAGTGACAAGGGCGAGGCGATCGTGCTGGCCTCGGGCACCACGTTCAAGGTGCTTGGGAAGTCACAGGTCGGTGAGCAGGTCCACGGGACACCAGCGGTGGCGGGAGGCCGGATGTTCCTGCGTGGGTTTGAGAACCTCTATTGCCTCGAGGCCAAGTAACGGTTGTTGCAGCTGAAGTGGAAACACTTCAGGCAGTCGCTGGTTGCTCCCCCATCTGTCACCAGATTGGCTACAGGTCACCAGCGACTTTCCCATCTGTGAGCAGATGGGCAACGTTGTACGTCACCGGTTCTTGATGCGATCGAGCCCGGCCTGCAGGCGGGCGACCCTAACGGCCCGTCGTCTGTGGACGCCTGAGAGCAGCATCCGGTCACCCTCACGGGCTTCGACGTGGAACAGCACCATCGGCCCATCCACCAGGATCACACGCGCCTCGCAGGTCACCTCGTGCCCGAGCAGGGTTGCTCCGACGTGTGACACATCGACGGTGACACCGACTGACACCTCGTCGTCGTCGACGTACTGGGCCAACAATTCCAGTGCGGTCTCTTCTATGTGCCACACCAGTCTCGGCGTCGAGAGGACAGGATCGAGACTCCCGGGTGCGAGTGAGACCAGGTCCTCGTCGGCCACGTGAAATCGGCGGACATGGGTTGTGGTGACCCGCGGCGGATTCTGCATGGGCCGGGATTGTAGCGGCTTTTGAGGAGAATCCGACCCGAAACTGCTGCTGACCTCATTCGGCCTGCTGTTCTACAATCCCCGCTCCCTGAGCACGTGGATTCACGGGGAGAGCATTCGGGCTAGGAGCCAGTGGGATGGACAGATTGTCGTTCGTTGCGAGAGTGCTTGTTTCGGTTCTCGTCGTCCTGGCCGTGCCGATGGTGGTCGGGGCCGCCGAGGCACCCACGGCCGCGTATATGCTCGAGAAATTTGCGCCGTTGCAGAAGGACGTGGAGTACTCCACGCCGGACGCCGCGGAGGCGGTGAAGTGCACGGTAGAGATCGATCGGGGTCGGCAACACACCGGATGGCGCGTCGTCGGACCCGATGGTGCGATCCTGCGCCGTTTCCTCGATACCAACAACAACAACCTGGTGGACCAGTGGCGCTACTATCACAACGGCGTCGAAGTGTACCGGGATATCGATTCGAATCACAACGGCAAGGTTGACCAGTCTCGCTGGCTGAACACTGGCGGGTCGCGCTGGGGGGTCGACTCCAACGAGGATGGCCGGATCGACTCATGGCGCCGGATTTCCGCCGAGGAAGTCAGCCGGGTTGTGGTCGATTCCTTGAAGCGCCGTGACGTGGCACTCCTGGAGACCGTCCTGATCAATCGCGAGGACATGCGGAGCCTGGGAATCACCGGAAAGCTCGAGAAGACGATCCTGGACGCGGTGGCTGACCCGGCCAAGAGGTTGCCCCGGTCGACGGGCCTGACGGCGGCCACCCGATGGGTGCGATTTGATTGTTCTCAACCTGGCCTGATTCCGCGCGACGAGGGCAAGGCGGGCTCCGACCTCGAAGTCTATGAGAGCGCGTTGGCGATCGTCGAAAATGGAGGCGGCAGCGGCCTGGTGCAGGTTGGGGAACTGGTACGAGTGGAAACCACCTGGAAACTGACTTCGCTACCCGTGGCCCTGTCGGGCGACACGGTCCAGGTCACCGCGGGCGGCATCCTCCTGCAGCCGAGCACGCCGAACGTGTCGGTGTCGGCTCCCGGTGTATCTCCCGAGATTCAGAAACTCCTCGATCAGCTCCGCGAGCTGGATGCCAAGCCGCCGGCCGGAGGTGCCTCACCCCGCGCGGTGGGTCAGTATCACGCCGCACGAAGTGACGTGCTGGCGGGGTTGAGCGTGCAGGCCGCGTCCCAGGCAGAACGTGACCAGTGGGGCCGGCAATTGATCGACAGCCTGGCGGCGCTGGTGCAATCGGCTACCTGGCCGGGAGCCCTGGCTCGACTCGCGTCCGAAGAGGCTCGGATTCGCAAGCAGGCTCCTCGATCAACACTCGTCCCCTTCACCGCCTATCGTCACCTGCTGGCCCGTTACAGCCAGAAGGTACAAGGCCTGACGGATCAGGCGGCACAGGCCAAGGCACAAGCTGACTGGCTGGTGGAACTCGAGCGATTCGTCACCAGTTATCCCTCAGCGGAAGACACCCCCGAGGCGATGTGGACGCTCGGCACGGCTCACGAATTCGCCGCGCGGCTGGACAAGGCGAAGGCATGGTATACGAAGTTGTCTGCCACGTTTGCCCGCACGTCGGCCGGGCAGCGGGCCGCCGGCGCACTCACGCGGCTCGACCTCAAGGGCAAGTCCCTGGTCGTGTCCGGCAACAGCCTGGCGCGGACGACAGTTCGCAGTGATGCCTATCGTGGCAAGTGCCTGCTCGTCGTCTACTGGGCGACCTGGTGCAAGCCATGCACGCAGGAGCTGCCCGCGCTGCAATCGATGTACGCGCAATATCGGGCTCGCGGTTTTGAGATTCTCGGTGTGAATCTCGACCTCGACGCCTCAGCGGTTCCGGCCTACGTCCGTGCCCACCGGATCACGTGGCCAACGCTCCACGAGCCAGGGGGTCTCGACAGCAGGCTGTCCCGCCAATTGGGCATCCTGTCTCTCCCAACCATGGTCTTGCTCGATCGCCAGGGGAAGGTGGTGAGTGCTGAGATCACGCTGGCGGACCTCAAGACGGAGCTGCCCAAGCAACTGGGCATCGCAACGACGGGAACGGCCCCCTAGCCCTCATCGAGACATCTCGAGACCGGAGAAATGGCGGCGGGCCCTGGTCTCATCAGCATCCGCTGATTCTTTACTCCGCGCCGCAATCGTTCCACAATGGACCTCATGGCACCGTCGGGATTCTTCAAGGGAATTGAGAACAAGGTACGCGGTGCGGTGAAGCGCGCGGTGATCAATCATCATCGCAAGGGCGACACCGTGCTGTTCAGTGACACGACGCTGCGCGACGGCGAGCAGATGCCGGGCGCGACGCTCGAGCCGCACGACAAGCTGCGGATCGCCCAGGCGCTTGAGGCCGCGGGGGTGCATTCCCTGGACGCCGGATTCCCCGCCTCCTCGCAGGCGGACATCGAGGCGATCCGGCTGATGATCGGAGTGGTCAAGGGCCCTGTGCTGACAGCCCTGTGCCGGACGGTCCGTGGAGACATCGACGCGGCCGAAGAGGCTCTTCACGACAATCCCCGGCACAAGCGGGGCGTCAGCCTGTTTTGCGGAACGAGTCCCCTGCACCGCGAGCACAAGCTCCGCAAGGAGCGGCCGGAGGTACTTGGGCTGATCACCGACACGGTGGGATACGCGAGTGAGAAGTTCGACATCGTGGCATTCAGTCCCGAGGACGCAAGCCGCACGGAGCCGGATTTCCTGGTCGAGTGCTACCACGCGGCGATCGACGCGGGAGCGACCACGATCGGTTTCCCGGACACGGTGGGCGTGATGACCCCGGAGAAGGTCTACGACATCATCCGTCATGTCCAGGACAACGTCTCCAACATCGACCGTGCCCTGATGGCCGTCCATTTCCACAACGATCTCGGGCTGGCCGTGGCCAATACGCTGGCCGGCATCCAGGCCGGCGCCAACGTGGTGCAATGCACGGTCAACGGCATCGGTGAACGGGCCGGGAACGCGTCGCTGGAAGAGGTGGTGATGGCCCTGCACGTCAACGCCGACCAGTACGGTGTGAAGATGAAGATCGACACGACGAAGCTGTACGAGTTGACTCAGCTGGTGGCTGAACTGACCGGTATCGGGCTCTCGCCGATGAAACCGGTCGGAGGTGACAACATCTTTGCCACCGAGGCGGGTATCCACCAGGACGGGCTGCTGAAGAACCCCGACACCTACTTGCCGTTTCGGCCGGAGGTGGTGGGGGCACGTGGCATCCGGCTGGTGCTCGGCCGTCACAGCGGCCGCCGTGCCGTGGCCCACCGGCTCCACGAGCTGGGCATGGAGCTGTCCGACGAGCAGGTCCTGGGCGTGCTCGATGGAATCAAGGATGTGCCCAAGGGCGTGTCGATCGATGACGAGCTGCTGGCGGACCTGGCGCGACGCGCGACCGGATCGCTGACTGAGGAACAGGCCAGCTAACCGAGCACCTCGGTGATCGGCATGCCGCCATCGACGATTTTCAGAGGACGACCGCCGGGGGTGTAGAGTTCCTTGTCGGCGTCGATCTTCATCGCGCGGCAGATTGTCTGGAAGATGTCCTCGACGGACAGTTCCCGATCTGTGATCTCCTGCCCATTGGCACTGGTCTTTCCGATGGCCTGTCCTCCATGGATTCCCGCACCGGCGAGGAGGAGACCGAAGTTGCGTGCCCAGTGGTCTCGGCCGGGCGCTGGCGACTTGGAGTTCACCTTGGGCGTTCTGCCGAATTCGCCGGCAACGATCACCAGCGTGCGTTTCAGCAGGCCTCGTTGCTTGAGGTCCCCGAGGAGAGCACCGACGCCCTGGTCGACCTGAGCGGCCGCTGGCTTGATGCGTGTGAAAAGACTGTTGTGCATGTCCCAGCCTCCCTTGCGCACCTCGACAAACGGCACGCCCGATTCGACGAGTCGACGCGCGACCAGCAGTCCCTGTCCGAACGGGTTCTTGCCGTAGGTTTTCTGCCGGGAATCGGGTTCGGTGTCGAGCTTGAAAGCGGAGAGCTTGGGTGAGGTCATCAGGCGTCGTGCTCGTTCGTAGAGCACCATGTGCTCTTTGACCAAGGCCTCGGCACCCGCATCGGACAACTCGGCGTCCTGGGCCTTGAGCAGGGCGAGCCGGCGGGCGAGCCGGGGCGAGGGGACAGGTCGGGCGACATTGGCCGGGAGTTGTCCGGCACGGTTCACCACGAACGGTGCGACCTGGACTCCGAGAAATCCACTGCTGAGCGTCTGGCCGATGCTGACGAAATTCGGCAGATCGGCATCGTCGCGCCCGAGTTCTCCGGCGACGATCGAACCGAAATTGGGGTGCTTCTCGGGGCCACCCATCCTGCGGCCGGTATGGAGATGATAGGTGCCGCGGGCGTGGGCGGCCTCCTTGCCCTTGATCGAACGAATCACCGCGATATCCCGCAGACGCTTGGCGATCCGCGGCCAGTGCTCAGCGAGTGAGATGCCTGGCACGGCCGTCGGGATGGCTTTCGTGGGTCCGCCGTTGGAAGTACCCGGCTTGGGGTCCCATGTCTCCATCTGGCTGGGCGCCCCGGCCAGCCAGACCAGGATACAGGCCCGCTGTTGTTTCTTGAGATCCTGGGCGTGCAGGCCGAGTGGAGCCAGCAGGGAGGCCGCCGAGAATCCCAATGCCTGGCGACGGGAGAGGGATACGTGGCAGTCTTCGAAATGATGCGTCATGGCGAGTGGCGATCGGGCTAGCGCTTGGTGATGAACTCGGTGGAATTGACGAGGACCCAGAGCAGGTCCTCGACCGCCTCGTTCCGATTCGAGACGTCACGGAGATGCTTGAGGCCGCGAGTGAATTCCTTCTCGGTTGGCTTGCGGGCGAGAACCGAGAGGTAGAGCTGGGCGAGGAGAGCCCTGGGTTGCTTGATCGCGACGAGTCTCTTCTTGAGCTTGCCCTGGTTGAGCTTGTTGTTGAGAGCCGGGTTGTTCATCAGGAACAGCGCCTGCTGGATCGTTCCCTCGAGATCCCGCTGGGGAATCGAGGGGTCGTGTCGGAACTCGCGATCGATGGCCCGACCGACATTGCGGTCCGCGCCGGTCAGTCGCAGCACGCTCGCCTTGACCTGGGAAGCGGTCAGTCTCATCGGTCGAACGGCGGTGAACAGGTCTTCATCCTTGTCGATCGAGCGGATGTCTCTCTGGTAGGCCTTCGAGTTCATCAGCAGGCGAAACACCCAGCGGGGGTCGAACTTGCGATAGCGGAACACGGCGGCGATGCGATTGACCACCGACGGGTGCAGGCATTCCTGGTCGGGTCCGAGGCTGTCGACGGAGTAGAACCCATCGCCAACGAGTTCGTTCCAGATCCGGTTCACGAACGAACGAGCGAACCAGTAGTTGTCCTGGTTGTAAACGAGGTAGGCGGCGATGGCCACGCGTCTCTGGTGCGTGGTGAGCTTGATGGGAGGCTTTTCGCCGAGCAGAAACCGAGGCTGCATCTCGGTCTTCTTGGAGGGAGTCTCGAGGTTGGGCATGTAGTACTTGCCGCGTGAGAAGAACGCGGCGAGTTCATGAAATTGGTCGCGCTTCCAGGCATCAAACGGGTGATCGTGACACTCCGCGCACTGGATGCTGATCCCCATGAACAGCCGGGCCGTCTGAGCCGCCAGCAGTGGGGCCTTGTTCTCGTAGGCCAGCACGAAGTTGTTCTGCCCGGTCTTCTGGCTCCAATCGTTCTTGGCTTTCTTCTTGGACTTGTCGCGAACCGGCATGGCGGAGACCAGTTCGGCGACAATCACATCCCACGGTGTGTTTTTCTTGAATTGCTCGGTCAGCCAGTCTTCAAGCGCCTGGGGGTTGGTGCGATTCCGATTGGCGGTGGCCTCGAAGAAAATCACATTCTTCCAATACCTCGCCCACTTGCGGGCGTAGGCGTCGGTGGTCAGCAGTCGGTCGATCAGGCGGGCTCGCTTCGAGGTGGTCTTGTCAGCGACGAATTCGTTGACCTCCTTCCCTGATGGGGGACGACCGACCAGGTCGAAGTAGACCCGGCGGACGAACTGCTCATCGGAGATCGACCGGGTGTAGGATCTGTCGCGGCCGACGCGGTACTCGAGTGAGCGGTCGAGATCGTAAGAGGTATAACGGAGATTGCTGCCGGCCCGACGGACAGGCATCGAGTCCCTGATTGCCGCGAGAAACTTCTTCTTGTCGGCGGGCGTCTTGAGCGAGGGCAGCTTCGGCGTTTTGGGTGCGGATTTCTTCTTGCTGGCAGTCTTCCGCTTGAACGTCTTCTTGGCCTGAGCGGTGGCCGGCAGGGTTTGTACGGAAACGACCGCGCAAGCCAGCAGATGCACGAGGACTCGGGGCATGCGTGGGTGTCTCGGGGTGATGTGAGAGACGAGAGAAGTGGCCCGCAGACGTGATTATACGGATCGCGATTTGAGATCGGCAAGACGACGTGTCGGCAGCGTCCGCCGGGCTTGTGTCCGCGGGTTCGGCATGAGTTACTGGACGGTGGAGACGATCGGAATGCCATATGACAATCAGGATGAGCTGTTCGACGTCGTGGACGCCGAGGACCAGGTCATTGGTCAGGCCACGCGTGGTGAGGTGCATGCACGAGGCCTGTTGCACCGGGCGGCTCATGTCTTTGTGTTCAACTCGGCCGGCGAGCTGCTTGTTCAGCAGCGGTCGGCCACCAAGGATATGCATCCTCTGGCCTGGACCTCCTCGTGCTCGGGTCATCTTGACGCGGGCGAGACCTACGAGGTGGCGGCTGGCAGGGAATTGCGAGAAGAGATGGGCTTGGAGGCTGACTTGGAGTTCCTCGTCAAGCTCCCCGCTGGCCCGGATACCTGCCATGAGCACACGGCCCTCTTTCTCGCCGTTTCCGACGAGAGCCCCTGCCCGGATCCGACGGAGGTGGCTGAAGTGGCGTGGCGGCGAGTCGACGCCTGGCACGCGTTGCTGCAGGCGGAACCAGAACGCTTTGACCCGCCGTTTGGAGCCCTGCTGGCGTGGTGGGTGGCCAACAGGACGTAGGCAATCAGCCGGAGCCGCTTCGAATGGCGTCTCGATTTCGTTCGAGAATCTCTCGCCACTGGTCTCCATAGATATTGGCATTCTGGCCGTGGACGGGTGAAGAGGGGAGCCAGATATTGGGTCTCAGTGGTTCGAGCAGGTCATAGGCATCGAGAAGTGCCGAGGCGTTTCCGTCGTTGTTGCGAATGTCGCGAAGAAACTCCTGCATCAACCCTCGGCTGTCGAGTTTGCCCGGGATGCGACCAGAGATGAGGATCCGTTTGCCCTCGAGTTCGAGCAGGTAGGCGGCTGGGGCCATTCCGAGGCCCGCGACCGGTACCAACCGGATCGCCCAATTTGCCTGTTGCTGCAGGGACTCGGCGGCGATCAACTTCCAGTTCCCGGGGTGTTGTTGCCTGAGGAGGTCCCTGCCGGCCTCGGCGGCGATCACAGTTTTAACGCCTGCTTTCAGAAGCAAGGTGAGTCCCCCCGAAGATTCCGGGTCACAACTCGTCAGTGCCACGGCGTCGATGGTGGTTATCGTGGTTTGGAGTTGCTTAAGTCGCGACTCGACAAACTCGAACAGGCCGGGTCCGGACGGTGGATCAAACAGGAGGAACCGGCCTTTGTGCCTGAAGGCGTAGATGGCCCTGTCGGCAAAACGCCCGAGATACCAGAGGTTGGGCAGAATCTCGATCGCCTGCTGATCCAGGAAATCGCGACCATCGGTTTTGTATCTCTCGATGAGCGTTTCCATCTCGGCGATTCCGGTATCGAGCATGGTCAGCCATTGCTCCGAAGTGATCTCAGCGGCGATCCCTTCCTCTTCGGCCATCATGCCGCCGGGCGGCATCGACTGTGGTACGGTGCCGGGTACCGCTCCGATTCTCGGGTGACCTGGCAGCAGAACCGTCGGAGGAGGCATGTCCCTGAGCGTTTTGAGAGAAGCCAGGTAATCCGAGGCATTCGATCGAAATCTTGGCGGCAGGTACGTGCCAAAGGTGCCGAGGTCTCCGGTGATGGTCGAAATGGTGTCTCCGGTGAAGAGAACCCGTTGTCCGTCGTATTCGAGTAGGTAACAGAGGCTGCCAGGTGTATGTCCCGGGGTGGCAATGACCTCGACTGCCAGACCGCCCGACTCAATCGTCTCGCCACCCGAGAGCGGCACATCGATCTCGGTGGAGTGTGTGCGTACATCGGGCATGTCGTAGGTGGAAAAGAGGGCCTCGCGAGGCCCTCCCGCTCGCAGAACGTCGACATCACCACGTCCGCCGTAGATCTGCGCGCCTGTCAGTTTGGAGAGATACCTGGCGCCCAAGACGTGATCGCCATGTGCATGGGTCAGCAGCACTTTCTTGATACGAGCGGGGTCCAATTGCAGGTACTTGATCTGCTGAAGCAGTGCCGTGCAATCGGACTCCAGGCCGGAATCGACGAGAATCAGCTCGTCATCGGTGTCGATGACGTAGGCGACCGAGGGCGAAAGTGACCCGAGCATGTAGACGCGGTCGAACAGTTGCATGGGCCGTTTCTTGAGGACCAGGCTGGCGCGGCTGCTGCTCTCGGGGGTTGCCTGCCACATGAGATAACCGCAGGCCAGGAGGACGACAACACCGAGGGCAGCGAGAGTGCGGCTACCCTGCTCCCGATCGATCTTGCTGCTCATCCACGGATCTCCGTCCAAATTCCTTGAGGTGTCACTCAGCTGAGTCACCAGCCGGTGTCGAGTTGTCGTCGGGTTCGACAACCTCGAGTCTCTGGTTGATCGCCGGCTTGTCGATGATCTGCCGTGTACCGCTTGTCCATGCGATTTCGATGCGATCGACCACTCGCCTGTCACCGAGTCCAAAATGCAGGATCCGTGATGACTGAGACAGGTAGCCGCCGGCGGACTGCACGAGCCTCAACATGGTTTCGTCGCCGGTATGGAGTGTGACGCGGGTGCCGATGGCGTCGCGATTGCTGCGTGTGCCCTGGAGTTTCAGTGCGAGGTAATTGCGAACCGGAAAGTTGTTGCGGAAGAAATAGGGCGTGTCATTGAAGTTGTTCGTGATGATCTCGAGCCGACCGTCTCCGTCGAAGTCGGCCGTGGCAGCACACCTGGAACTGCGAACCGAGTCGCGGTCTTGGATCTTCTGATCGTGGTAGATGCCACGGGTGGGCGGTTCGATCCCGTATTCCTCCTCCTTTTTCTCGAAGGATCCAGTGCCGTCATTGATCAGCAGGCGATTGGGCCAGTAGTAGAAAGGGAATCCCATGCCGGAGGCGAGAAAGAGGTCCTGGAATCCGTCGTTGTTGTAGTCGCCGACGGCGATCCCCCACGGCCACCAGGTCTCGAGTCCAACCTCCTCGGAACACTCCTCAAAACTCCCCTGTCCCGTCGCTCGGAAAAAGGAATTCCCAAACAGCACATCACCGTTTTCGAAGTTGAGGGTGTCAGCCCATTTCTTTTCGACTTGTTCCAGTCCCTGGTCACTCTGCTTGAGCGGCCCGAAAATCGAGTCGTACTTGGTGTGCCCTTTTTGCTGGGCGAGGGAGAGAGATCCGTGGTCAAGATCGAGGCCCATCCACATGTCGGAGTGCATGTCGACGATCAGGGCATCGAGTCGATTGTCGTTGTGCGCATCGAAGACCTTGACACCCATGCCTCCCCACGAGGATCGTCCGAGGGTTTCGAGCGTGACATCTCGGAATGTGCCCCCATCGTTGTTGTACAGCTGGGCACGTCCAAACATGCAGGCGATCAGGACATCAAGGTCGTTGTCCTGGTCGTAGTCGAAGATGGCCACGTCGCTACTCCAGCCTCGGCCCGCGAGCCCCGATTGCTCGGTGACGTTTTCGAAGGTTCCGTCGCCCTTGTTGCGATAGAGGATGTTGTATTCCTTGGCGCTGGAAATCACCGCGTCAAATCCGTCACCCCCCTTACCGACGAACGTATTGCTGTTGGGGTTGGTATCGTTGAGCGTCCAATCGGCGGTGTGAACGAGGAACAGGTCGAGCAGCCCATCGTTGTCGTAGTCGAAGAATACTGCTGTCTGTGAGTGGCCGACGTGGCTCAGGCCGGCTTTCCGTGTAGCGTCTACCAGTTTGCCTCCGCCCTGGTTCTCAAAGAACACGTTGCCACCGCGGGTGCTGGTGATGTACAGATCCTGGTCGCCATCGTTGTCGACGTCGGCGAACGTGCCACCGACGCAGACGCGATCGGCGAGTCCCACACCCGCCTGCTTGGTGACGTCCACGAAGGTGCCGTCGCCCCTGTTGCGAAACAGGGCGTTGGAACCGAGTTGGTTCAGGAACAGGACATCCTCGTACCCGTCACCGTCATAGTCAGCAACCGACACACCACAGCCATGATCGTAAAGATTGATCTTGAACGTCGTGCCCGATTCGTCTGGTAGAAAGCCCATGCGAAACGTGAGACCGGCTTCGGCAGCAGCTTCATGAAATCCCTGCGAGGCGGTTTGGCCATCCTGTCCCTTGCCGTTGTCAGCCTCGTTGCCAGACGGTCTCAGCAGAACAACACAGGCAATGGCGGCAACGAGCAGTACGCCGATGATCAGGCCGGCAGGTTTAGTCGTCGGCCGATTGTCCTGTCCGGATTGGGATTCATGTTCGGTCATGGACGAGTTCCTCTGCGTGGTTGCCAGATGATCTTATGGGCGACGCAACGCCTGCGGTCTGGAACGGGGTATTTTCAAGCATGCGGATTCTGTAGATCCGGGTTGTGCCAATGGCGTGGTGGTGTTCGATCCGCCAGCGTGAGCCGGTGTTTTGAAAACGATTCAGCGTGGAGCCGATGTCTCGTTCCTTGACACTGAGCCGAGCGGCGGCTCCCAGTCTCTGATCTTCGGGTGCCTCATCGATCCAGTAACGGAGATGGGGATCGGGTTGCGAGCGATCGAATCCACGCCGCGAGCGTTCGAAATAGTAGATGTACTCGTAAGCCGGGTGGCCTCCGCGGAAGGGCCCTGCCAATTCAACCGAACGGCCGTCACAGTCCCTGAGAATCCAGCGGGCCACATCCCGCCGCTGCCGAAAACTCAGACCATACTCACCCTGCGGCACAGCGAGGTCGTCTGCGAGGAAGGAGCTCCAGGCCGACAAGCACAGTACGTGTGCCGCAACGGTGACCCCGAGTGTCGCGCGAATTGCCCACTTCACGCGGCAGGATTCGAGATCCATCCATCGACCAAACACGCTTCCCACGATGATGGGAGCAAATGGCAGGATGACGACAAGGTGCTCGGGTCTGATTGCCGGTCGGTAGACCATCGACAGGGGCAGTGGCAGGAAGAAGAGCAGCAGCAACAGGATGTCGACCCGCCGTCCAGCCGCTTCGGCTGATCGCGAAACAGCTCGGGTGACGGCTGCAGCCAGTGCCAGCACCATGACCACCGCAACCACTGCCAGGAGGCCCCTGAGCCAGGCCGGGAAATAGGCAGGGAGGTCGGCGGGACTTGAGGCGAACCAGTGATCAAATCGCCCGCTGTGGAGCATGGCTTGCAGAAAGTCGACCCCGTCGATGATGGCCTCGCCCGGATGCAATTTGCCCGTGAGTGACGACATCGAGTCGCGCAGCTCGGTCCAACGCCCCATGTGATGAAACGCGAGCCAGGGGGTCCAGGTGGCCACGCCAAAACTGATGCCGGCGACGAGTGGCGCTGTGCGGATCCTGTCGCGGCCCATCATCAGGACCACCACGACCCAGGCCGTGACGGCCAGGCCGGCAAAATGAACCTGCGGAATGACCAGGCCCAGAAACAGCAACTGGACGAGTCGGCCCGGCCCTCCGGATTCCAGCCACTTCAGGGCGACCCCGGCGATGTACAACGAAATGACTGCCAGGCAGCTGCCGGCCCAGAGCTGTCGTGAGATGACGACGGCCCAGGGCGAGCAGGCGTAGAGCAGGCTTGCCGCAATTGCCGTGGACTGACCAAACCACCGACCGGCCAGGCGATGCACCTGTCCGACAGACACGATGTTGAGCAGCACAACGAGGACAACACCGGTCAGAGGGTGCCAGACCAGCAGGTTGGGAAGCCAGACCAGGTAAACAAACAGCGCTGTCCCGCGGACACCCTCGCCGAGCGAGCCGGCCAACGGCCAACCCGAATCAGGATCGCCAGCCACGAGCACGTTGGCCGTCAGGCCACTGGTGGCCATGCCGTTTGTCAGAGGGACCAAGTCCACGTGGGACAGCCTGAGAACGGCTGCCAGGAGCAGCACGAACAATAGTGCCTGCGAGTTGCGGCGTCCTTCCCGAGGGACCTCCTGGACTGATCCGGCGACCGAAGTCTCCGGTGTGTCAGCCATGGTTGCTCAGGGCTCCTCCTGTCTTGACCGGTGTGTCCGCAGAGCGACCACGGCGAATAAGCGAGCGACACGGCAAGCCGCCTGCGCAGGGGTGGGTGCCACTTCACTCTTTCGGAGGGGCCTGTTTCCTGTCCGGTGTGAGCATCACTGTCAAGGTGCGATCAACCTCGTTGACGGCGCTCACCGTTCCAAAGTCAACACCATCGACGACATCCTGAAGAAATCGCTGTGTTGGCAAGACCACCGTAGTGGATTTGTCTCCGGCTGTCACCTTCGGCTTGCCACGTGCCTCCGTGATCTGGATCAGTCGCGTGACGAGACGCTTTCGGCGGACCTCGTCCAGTGTTCCCACCAAAACAACGGTGACGACGCGCCCCATCAGCGGCGGCTCATCATTTGCGGCTGTTTCATTGCCCTTGGAAATCAGCTTGTTCATGCGAACCACAGCGAGGCCGATGGCTTGGTTGAATTGTGTTCGTGTCTTGGCCAGCTCGATTCGATCGAGATCCTCATCGACGCTCTTGATCAACTTCAGCAGCTGCTCACGATTGCTGGTGATCGCGTCCTCAGGGATGGACTCGAGCAGGACATGTGCGTCCTGGAACATCTTCTTGATGCCATACTCAAGCTCCTTGACCATCCACTTGTCATCGACACGTCGAAGCTCGACCGGCACACGGGAGGTATTCTTGTCGTCGACCGCATGCTGTGTCATGACGAAGGATTTGCCCATGGTGAGGCTGATCGTGGCGTTGTCTCCGTCGATGCTGACGAGCTGGATGTCGGCGTTGAACCCCTTACGGAACGGGTCGTTGGGATCCTTGGCGGAGAGCTTGGCGAGCTGCCTGAGCGCGGTCGTTCCGGCTCCGGGAAAGAAGGAATCGCCCTCGAATTGCCGCATCGCCTGAAAATCGGACAGTTCGCTGTCGAGAAGCACCAGGAACAGATCTATCAACTCGTCCCAGCTCTCCGACACGAGTCGGACATTCAGGCCTTTGGGTTTCAGGGACGGGTTGTCGAGGATCAGCTCTTTCTTGGAGCGGATGACCTTGAGTAATCGGCGGGCCAGGGCGAAGGCCTGCTTCCACACATCCTCGTCCATCCGGCTGGCGAAACCGCGTACGATCGTGTTGACCTCCTGCTGATATCGCTCGGGAAGCGAGTCCCACAGGGCGCCAGCATCGCCTTGGCCGAGGCCGGTGAGGGTGTCCCTGATGGCATGATCGGGAGTGGGGCCATCGTGCTGCACGGTGGGTTTCGCGGCGGCAACTTTGCCCGCGGATCCGGCTGGTCTCCGTGCATCGTCACATCCGACTATGGCGACGATCCCAACGAGGACTACCCAGACCATCTGAGTTGGAGCGATGGCTGGCATGAATCGGTGATTTGTGGACCTGGATGTCATCAGTGGCATCAGTTTCATAACGGAGATCGTCATGGAATGGGCGCAGGAGATCAGTTGATTCTAAACCGGTGTACGGGCCAAGGCATGGGTTTTTCTGCTCGGCGCCGCATCCGGCGATGTCCTAGAATCCAGTACGAGAACCGGGTCCACATTGCTGGGGACGATGAACACCCTGGGGCGTTGAATCTCTCGAGTCTCTCGCCAAGCGGCGCGCCATGATCGTCAACAGCTATGCGATCCTGGCCCTGTTCGTGGCGAGCCTGCAGCTGATGATGGCCATCGGGCTACTGGGGACGCTGTGGCGAACGCGAAGTGCCTGGGCCGGTCCGGCTGGCACCGAGACGGCCGACCGCCAGTTGTACCTGCTGATGTCCCTCTCGCTGCTGGTCCTGATGTTGGGCGTGGCCGGTTGGCCTCTCCTTTACCTGCTGTTGCAGAGTTACATTCCCTCGTGGGAGGGGGTGATGTGCATCTATGGAGTCACGAAAATCGGGACAGGCAGTCTGGGTTCCAGCCGGTTTTTGCCCGACCTGGTCGGGATTCTCCAACTGAGCAAGCCGCTGCTGGTGTTCGCTGGAGGTGTCTGGTTTGTGCTTTATTTGGCCAACCGCGTCACGGCAACGGGACCACTTCTGCGTCGATTGCTCCTCGGTCAGTTTGTCCTGGGCAGTCTGCATTTCGTCGACGCTGTGGTGATGTGCGGATACGTGTTGATCCCCAAGAGTGAGCAGCACTTGGCGGTCGGCTGTTGCACGTCGCCTGGACGAGAATTGGTCGACGTGGCGAATCAGCCGTTGCTCGATCCTGTGCTCGGCCGGGGGCTGATCCCGGTGTTTCTGTTGTGGGTCGGTGTGATGGTGCTTGGCCTGTTGGTGGGTGCGATCCGTGGCTGGACGGGGCGTGCCTGGGTGACAGTGCTGTCGATTTCAGCGGCAGGACTCGTGTTTGTTGGTTGGGTTGTCCTCGTTGACAAGCTGTCTCCGTTTCTTCTGCAGCGGCCGCACCATTGTCCGTATGACCTGCTTGGCGAAGTGCCAGCGAGTGTCGTGGGGATCGGGATGTTCGCCGTGGGTTGCATGTGCATGGGCTGGGCCGCCGGACTGTCCTGGTTGGGTGATACACCCGAGACAAGGACGGAGGTCCCGGATTTGGTGTCGCGGATTCTCTTTTGCGGCCTCTTCAGCTACCTTGGATCCATCACACTGTTTTCCGTGGAATGCAGCTTGATATGACCCTTCCCGCCACGTGGTGGCACCGGGGCCTGTTTGTTCTGGCGGTGATGGGGGTTCTGCCACTGCTGGCCAGAGAATGGCGCCACCCAGGCATTCGGTGCAACTGGGACGGCCAGATCGTCTCGCCCGACTACCAGGTCACCATCGGTGATGGCCGCCACCGTCGCGTCTTTTGTGATGTGACGTGTGCTGGCATCGCGCTGCAGCTGTCGAGTCATTTGCCTGAAAGGGTTGAGGTGGTCGACGAGGCAACCGGAGTACCTCTGATGGCGGATTCTGCAATTTTTGTGCGCAGCCGCATTGTCACCAATCGACACAATGGCAATCGCTGGCACGTGTTCGCCCGTCGCAAGGATGCCGAGCGGCACGCGCAAGAGTCTCGCGGTCGCCTGTTCGTGGGTGATGACCGACCACTCGTTAACCGATCGGGGGCGAGCCTGTGACCGATCGTGCCATTGCGAGATTGACCTGGTTGGTGACAGGGATCACCGTCGCGGCTGGCATTGCGGTTGCTGACAGTTGGCGGGAGACCGATGAGCACCGGATTGCGGTCGAGCGATTCCAGCAGGCGACCGGAGGCCTGGGAGGTGGTCCGACCGTGGACATGGTCTGTCCTGTGCAGCTTGACCCTCGTTTGGAGGACGCTTGTCAGCACAGCAGCAGCCCACTACCCGGCACGACCCTGACTTGCCCACGTTGTGGACGCGGCCTTCTGCCAGGATTTCCACCGCGTGCCGGCGGTGTATTGACAGGAAGAAACACTCGATGACGGGCCTCACGCACGATGTCCGCACTGGCTGAAGTCGCCCGATCAGGTGTTGCGTCGGTGGGTATGTCACCACTCCGCAGTATCGTCACCGTCTCGGTCGTCTCGGTCGTGCTGGTCCCCTACCTGGTCGGTCTGGGGCTGGTCGAGGGCCTGCGTCAGGAAATCTCGTTGACCGCCAACAGGAGCATGTCGGGACGCTTGCCGGACTTGTACGTGTCGGGAAGCCGATTTGGCCGACGAGTTCCCGTGCCGGTCTCGGTGGCCGAGACGATTGCCGGGTTTGACGGCGTCAGCCGTGTCATTCCACGGATTGTCGGGCGGGTTCGGATCGGCCAATCCTCCACCGAGGCAATCGTCGTGGGGATTCCTGCATCGGAGTGGAGCCGGCATGCGCCGTCACATTCGAACGGGTGGGAGCTGATCGAGGGCGACTGGCCCGCTTCTGAGCGTGGTGAGCCTGCACAGCTGCTAGTTGGTTCGGCCCTTGCGACACGCCTGCAGATCGAGGTTGGTGATGTTCTGCCGCCGCTAGTGCGAACGCGCCATGGCGACAAGACGCCGCTGGTGGTTGGCGTATTTCGGTCCGACGGCTCCCTTTGGCAGTCCCAGATGATCCTCACAACCTGGTCGACGGCGACCGAGCTGTTTGATCAGCCCGGAATGGTGACCGACCTGCTTGTGACTTGTCGAGCCGGTCAGGCGGAGGCGATTCGGTCCAGGATCCTGCGCGAGGTCGTGGTGTCGGCGGGCGAGTCGATGGTGCAACCCGTGGTGATGTCGCGATCGGACTTCGAGTCGTTGTTGCCCGCCGGGCTTGGTCATCGGGGCGGCGTGTTCAGCATGCTCTTCGTGATGGCCTTGTCGATGGGCGTGCTTGTCGTGCTGCTGACTTCAGGACTCGGTCTCAGGGATCGGCGTCGGACGATCGGGATCCTCAAGGCCACCGGCTGGCAGACCGATCAGGTGTTGCTGAGAGGCCTGGTGGAACACTTGATTCTGGCGGTGATCGCGGCATCGGCCAGTGTCTTGATCGCCTATTGCTGGCTGGAAGTTTTCAATGGCTACCTGATCGCCAGCGTCTTCCTGGCTGGATTGGAGGCCGAGCCCGGTGTGACGGTGCCATTCTCGCTGGCTCCGGTTCCCGTTGTGTTGGCTTTTCTTATCTCGTGCGCGGTGGTCATGACGGGCAACACCGTGGTCACCTGGAGAGTTGCCGTGGCTCCACCGGCGGAGGCGATGCGATGAGCGCCCAGCAAATCCGGGGGGACAACCTGTTCAAGGTGTTTGGTGGCGGAACCCGACGTGCAGTCACCGCACTGAACGGCGTGTCGATCTCGTGGGCCGCCGGCGCCAGCGTGGCCCTGGTGGGCCCATCGGGGTCCGGCAAGTCCACCCTGGTGTCTCTGCTGGGTGGGCTGGCGAGACCGACGCGGGGCAGTGTGCAATTTCGAGACAGGGACCTGGCGACGTGCTCGGACTTCGAACTGGCTCGATTGCGAAGATCGCTGGGTTTCCTGTTCCAGTCCGAGTCGTTGATTCCGGCGCTGAAGGCCTGGCAAAACGTCTCGTATCCGCTGGTGGCGCAGGGAGTTTGTGAGGCAGAGCGTCGGCAGCGGGCTGAAGCCTTGCTCAACCGGCTCAACCTGTCCGATCGCGCCGAGGCATTCCCGGACGAGCTCAGCGGTGGCGAGCAGCAGCGGGTAGCTGCGGCGCGAGCGTTGGTGGCTGATCCCGAGGTGGTGTTCGCGGACGAGCCAACAGCTCATCTGGATGCCGCAGCCTCCGAACAGCTCGCCTCACTGTTCGCGTCGGTGCGTGACGAGGGGACGACAATTATTGTCGCCACCCATGATCCGCTGTTGGTCGAGGCGGCCGACAGGGTGGTTCATCTGGACCGGGGTCGAATCGTGGATGGCTGACGGGTCGTTTCGTCGGTGACACGAACCTGTCCGTACGGCTCGATGACCTGAACGGCCAGCGAATTCGAGTAATAGGCCTGGCTGCGGACCAGGTCGCGGCCGCGAACCTCGACCAGCACGTTCCGGTTGTGAGACCGTGCCGGCAGGTCAATCGTGTGTCTCGTCTTGGTAACCGGCGACTCGACCTGGACCGACTGGTTGGGCCGGATGTGAGCAAATCGGCTGGCGTGTTTCGCCAGTCGATGTCGTCTGAAGGTTGGAGCTTCGAGAGGTAGACGCTGACGAGCCGGGCGAGTCGGGGGATGTCGGGCCTCGTGAGCCGTGAGAGCAGACTGCGCCGCTGGGCGACCGAGAGTTTCTTCGTGGCGAATTCTCGAAGCCGTTGAGAGATCCCTTGGGGCTGAGAGTGCGAGCCAGGAGAGTCTGTTGCGACAGCCTGAAGGCGCCCTCAAGTGCCTACGTGCCTTGCAGCAAGTCAGCTCAGGAGTTCGCGCACCACACGTGCCCCGGTGACCTCCGGGTCGGTCAGCCGTTCGTCTCGTCCGTTGTGCGGATGGTGCAACTCGTGGTGGTCGATCCCCAGTTGGTGGAGAATTGTGGCGTGGTAATCATGCACACTGACCGGGTCGACGATCGACCGGTAGCCGATGTCGTCGGTACCGCCATGCACGTATCCGCCCCGGAAGCCGCCTCCGGCGACCAATGTCGTGAAGGCGTGCCGATTGTGGTCTCGCCCGGTGCTGTTCTGCGAGATGGGCAGGCGTCCGAATTCGCCGGTCCAGATCACGATGGTCGATTCGAGGAGGCCACGTTGCCTGAGATCTGCGATCAGCGCGGCCGACGGAAGATCGACTCGTGGGCAGATCGCCTTGAGACCAGGTTCCAGGTTGCTGTGGCTGTCGAAGGGACTCGTGCCGTTGGCGATGGTCACCATCACCTCGACAAACCGGACCCCGTGCTCAACCATGCGTCGTGCCATCAGGCAGCGGCGACCGAAGTCAGCAGTGGTCGGACTATGCACACCGTAGAGGTCCTGCGTGGCACGCGTCTCGGCAGCGATATCGAGGATCGCCTCGGCGCTGCGCTGCATCCGGGCTGCCAGCTCGTAGTTGCGAATTCGGGAGTTAAGACGTGAGTCGTCGGGGTAGAGTGTTCTCCGACGTTGATTCAGTGCGTCGAGCAAGGCGAGATTGCGTCGTCGGACCTCGGGCGTGACGGGACGGGAGGGCTTGAGGTTGAGAACGGCGTCTCCCTCGGAACGGATCTCGGTTCCGCGGTAGACGGCCGGCAGCCACCCGTTGACCCAGTGGTTGGTGCCGCCGTCGGTGTAACCCTTGGGATCACGCAGCACGACAAAGGCGGGCATGTTCTGGTTTTCGGTCCCCAGCCCATAGCTGATCCATGCCCCCAGAGTCGGCCAGTTCGGAACGATCTTGCCGCTCTGCAGAAACCTCTGGGCCTGCGGATGGTTGTTGTTGGCGCTGTGCATCGAGCGGATCATGCAGATGTCGTCGGCACGGCGTGCGATGTGTGGCAGGAGTTCACTGAACTCGATGCCGGACTGCCCGTGACGGCGGAAGCGGAACGGCGTGCCGACCAGCTTCTTGTTCTCGCTGCCCGGTTGCAGGGTTTCAAAACTGCTCGAAGCCGTCTGGCCGTGGAGCTTCTGCAGCACCGGCTTGGGGTCGAACAGGTCCATGTGGCTGGGGCCACCGACCATGTTGAGAAGGATCACCGACTTCGCTCGGGGTGACTGGTGCCCGACGCGGGTGCGCGTATCGGTGCGACGGGTGGGCGCGGCATGAGCATCGTTGGCCAACAGGTCCTGCAGGGCCAGCCACCCGAATCCGAGTGACGTCGACCGCAGAAGCTCTCGACGCGAGAACGCCCTGCTGTGGTGGGGAAAATGCTGGGTCATGGCAGTTCCAGAGAGTCTTACTCTCGATACAGAAACTCGCTGGTGTTCAGCAACGTGTGACAGAGTTCCACGAGAGCCATCGTTTCGGACTCGCGCCGAGACTTGCCCGAAGCGACGAAGGTGTCCCGGTTCTGCGCCCAGGCCGCTTCGCACAAATCGACCTCAACATCGTCGGGCGGCCGGCAGAGAACCTGGAGATACAGGGACGCGATGACCCTCCTGATCGAAAGGTGACCCTCCTGACCGTCCTCGGTTTGACTCGACTTGATGGAGAGTTGCCTGGCGAGTCGTTCGGCGGTCCGGTTGACAAAGGGCCCGTTGATCATGGCCAGCGACTGCAGGGGGACGGCACTGGCTTCCCGGGTGCTGCAGGTGGTCAGGATGGATGGTTGGTCAAACACCTGGAGCAGCGAGATCGAGTAGCCGCGGCGGGTGACCAAGTAGATGCTGCGGCGCCAGCGATCGAAGGGCCGAGCGAGCGCCCCGGTGTTGACCGTGATCGACCCGTCGCTGTGTGAGGACTGGGGCACGGGGGGACCACCAAGAGACCGATCGAGCTGGCCGCTGACAGCCAGCAAGCTGTCTCGGATCGACTCCGACTCCAGTCGACGCATCGGCATGTGCCACAGCAGCCGATTGTCGGGATCGACGCGGCGGGCGTGCGTCGTGGCCGGTGAGGGAGCCGGTCGCGAGGTCTGGCGATAGGTGTGCGAGAGCAGCAGGTGCCTCAACAGCGGCTTGACCCGCCAGCCGCGACGCTGGAAATCCGACGCCAGCCAGTCGAGCAATTGCGGGTGGGTGGGTGGCGTGCCCTGGATGCCAAAGTCGCCCGAGGTTTTGACCAGCCCCTGTCCAAACAGCGCCTGCCAGAACCGATTGACGAGGACTCTCGAGACCAATGCGCTCACCCGGGTCCCGGGACGCGTCAACCACCGAGCGAGTGCGAGTCGTCGGCCGCTGGTGCCTTTAAATCGAGGCTCGGGCTTCATCAGTGACTCCTCGGGGCGATCGGTGAGCACGCTGAGGAATCCGGGTTCGACCGGTGCGGCGGGATACCGGTGGTCGCCTCGTGTCAGCACGAATGTCGTTGGGGCAGTTCCGATGTCGAAGAGAGCCTGGATGCGGCCGTACTGACGTTTGCTGGTCTCGAGATGGGAGATCTGGCGTTTGGCTGTGGCAATCTGCTGCGCTTCACTGTTCTTGAGCGCGGCTGTGACTTCCTCGTCTGAAACCGAAAGGAGTTTCTCGAATCGCTCGGCGAGGTACTTCTGGATCGTCGTACGTTTGGCGCCATCGGTGGCCAGGGCCGCCAACGTGTCGGCGCGGATGGTGTCGGGGATGACTGCCTGTTTTCGGGATCGGACTCGATTGCGAGCTGCTTGCCTGGTCGCGTTGATGTCCTTCTTGAGGACATCGACCTGCTTGGCGATGTTGGTGTTGTGCGCGTCGATCTCGCGTCGCGTCGTGTCGCTCACGTCGGCCAGGGATCGTTCCTGGACGTCGGGTGCGAAACGATAGACGGGCCGCCATTCGGACGGGTTGTACGACGTGACCAGCGACGCCATCAGACGGTAGTAATCGCGTTGGGGAATCGCGTCGAACTTGTGGTCGTGACAACGTGCACACTTGACCGAGAGCCCCAGGAGGCCTCCGGCGACCACATCCATGGTCTCGAACAGGACCTCGTAATAATTGGGCGTGATGACCCCGACCCCCTCGTGGGTCTGGTCGCGGGCAGTCCTCAGGAAACCCGTAGCAACCAGGTGGCGGATAGTCTCGTCCGAGTAGGTCCGCTCGGTGCGCCAGGGGACCATTTCGTCGCCGGCCAGTTGCTCTTGCAAAAAGCGGTCGAAACGGTGGTCATCGTTGAAGGAATTGATGACATAGTCGCGATATCGCCACTTGCCCTCGGGGATGATGACCAGGTGAGGGACATGGTCGAAACCGACGGTGTCCGCGTAGCCAGCCACATCGAGCCAGTGGCGTCCGAATCTCGGACCGAATTCCGGTGAGGCGAGCGTGGCGTCGACGAGCCGTTCCCAGGCATCGGATCGTTGGTCGGCGAGGAAGTGACGTTGTTCAGCCGGCGTGGGTGGGCGACCCAACAGGTCGAGCAACAGTCTTCTGTGCAGCGTCCGGCGATCGGCGGTCGGGGCGAGCTGGAGCCTCTTGCCGTGGAGACGCGAGGCGACAAAGGCGTCGACGGGGTTGGCTGCCGATTCTCGTGAGGCGACCGCCGGAGGGGTCGGATTGGCAAGCGGCTGAAACGCCCAGTGGCTGCGGTCGTCTTCGGAGACGGCGTCAGCCGGCCTGGGAATCGTGTACGCCGCATCGGCTGGCATGCCACCGGAGATCCAGGTACGGATCGTCTCGATCTCGGACTTCGACAGCTTGGATCGACCACGTGGCGGCATCGTCTCGCGGCGCACCATGTGCAGCAGGTAGCTCTGCTCGGGCTTGCCCGGCACGGCGATGAGGCCGGAGAGTCCGCCATTGACCAGCGACTGGATGCTCCTCAGGTCGAGACCGCGCCTGGGGTTCTCGGCGCCGTGGCACGCATGGCAGTGCCGGGCGAGGATCGGGAGCACGTCGCGTTCAAACCGTGGTGCGTCGGCGAGTGCGCAGGTGGTCTGAGCGATGACGACGAGCAGGAAGAACGAGGCGGAACGCATGCGTTGGATTTTAGGTCGAAGTGTCTCTGAAGTGATAACACGTCGGTAAGTTGTAGCTGAAGTAGTAACACTTCAGGGGTCGCTGGTTGCTCGTCCAATCTGTGGCCAGATTGGCTACGTGGCGAGAACGTCATGGACCACGTGGCCGTGGACGTCGGTGAGGCGTCGCCGGAGGCCGTTGTGGTAGTACGTGAGTTTCTCGTGGTCGAGGCCCAGGAGGTGCAGGATGGTCGCGTGGAAGTCGTGAACGGTCAGGACGTTTTCGGCGGCCGCGAAGCTGAATGCGTCGGTGGCGCCGTATGAGAAGGGGGCCTTGACCCCTGCTCCGGCCAGCCAGCAGGTGAACCCGCGCGGATTGTGGTCTCGACCCAATGTCCCTCGTTGAAACATGGGCAGGCGTCCAAACTCGGTGCAGAAGACCACCAGTGTGTCATCGAGCATGCCTCGCCGTGCGAGATCGATCAGCAGGCCAGCAACCGGCTGGTCGAGAATCTCGGCGTGCTGCGTGTATTGCGGCTTGAGCTTGTTGTGACCGTCCCAGTTGAGGCGGCCTCCGGAGGCGTAGGCGCCGTTGAAGAGCTGGACAAAGCGGACGCCCTGCTCGACGAGCCGCCTCGCGAGAATGCAGTTGCGTGCAAACCCGGCCTTGATCTTGTTTTCGGTATCGTCGGCGCCATACAGCGCCAGAGTCTCTCGCGTCTCTGATCCGAGGTCGGTGACACGAGGAACGCTGAGCTGCATTCTGGCGGCGAGCTCATAGCTGGCCAGGCGGGCGACGAGTTCCGAGTCACCCGGAAAGCGATCGGCGTATCGGCGATTGAGTGTTCCGAGCGCGGCTCGTGCCGCGCGGTCCTGTTGCGAACTGACCCCGCGTGGTCGCCGCAGATACCTGACCGGTTTGGACGTGCTGAAGGGGGTTCCCTGGAACTGCGCGGGCAGGAAGCCACAGGTCCAGTTGTTGGGACCAGCTTGTGGGTTGCCGCGAGGATCCTCGATGGCGACAAACGAGGGGAGATCCTGGTTTTCGCTGCCGAGAGCGTAGCTGGACCAGGCGCCGATGCTCGGGTAACCATCGGGCACGAACCCGGTCGACATCACGTTCTCTGCCGGTCCGTGCGTGTTGGTCTTGGTGGTGAGCGAGTGGAGGTAGCAGATGCGATCGGACTGGTTCCCCATATGGGGGACCATGTCCGAGACCATCTTGCCGCAGCGTCCTCGTGGCCGGAACGTCCAGAGCGGCTTTTGCAGGTTGCCGTTTTCTCCCTGGAACGTGACCAGTCTCTCGTTGCCCGGGAGCGGCTGCCCGTCACGCCTGATCAGCTCGGGCTTGTGGTCAAACGAATCGACCTGGCTGAAGGCTCCGGCACAGAACACCACGATCACGCTCCTGGCTCGCGGCCGGTGGTGGCCGCTGCGTGGTGCGGCCGGTCGTGCCGGGTCGATTTTGGGAGACGCCTGGAGGTGTCCGTCGCCATCGAGAAGGCTGGCGAAGGCGAGTGCCCCCAGTCCGCGCGTGGTGTCGCCCAGGAAATTCCGCCGATCGAGCAGCGC
>MDTE01026417.1_pt1 | contig 27279 bp, 27 predicted proteins | sample 811231 | NCBI WGS metagenome assembly MDTE01 (sample SAMN05326651, study PRJNA326480) | marine metagenome | isolation source: seawater | place: Indian Ocean: Red Sea | collected 2010
ATGGAATCAAGAAATTTAAGTTTGGTACACTTTTTTCTTACTTTTATATCTCTATCGTAACCAATAACTTTTTTTGAAATCTTCTTACTTTTTAAAGCTCTAGATAGAGAAGATCCTATCAGTCCAACTCCAATTATAAGAGTTTTTTTAAACAAAAATTTATTCATTTTTTTTATATAACTTTTTAATTGTTGAAAGAGTTTTATTTAATTCTTCCTTTGTCCCGAGTGTTATTCTAATTGCATTTTTTAATCCATAACTCTCCAAATATCGAACTGCTATTCCATTTGAAAGTAAAAACTCATTAACTTTTAATGCGTTTAAATTATTTTTTTCTGGAACAATTACAAAGACAAAATTAGTTTGAGTATCATAAGCTTTTAAACCAATATTATTTAATTCACTTATAAACCATCCTTTAACCTTCTTGTTATGGACTATAACATTTTGAAGATGTTCTTTATCTTTTAGAGCCTCTATACCTGCTGCTATTGCTCCAGGAGTTATATTAAAAGGTGGTCGCAACCTTTTAAGTATGTTGATTAATTTTTTACTACCATAACCCCATCCTAGTCTTATACCAGCCAATGAATATGCTTTTGAGAAAGTTCTAGTAATTAGCACATTTTCAAAATTATCAACTAAATTAAAGCCATAGTCGTAGTCTTTTGCATCTGCAAATTCTGCATATGCTGTATCAACAACTACAACAATATTTTTTGGTACTTTTTTAATTAAGGAAAACAATTCTTTTTTATTTAAATATGTGCCAGTTGGATTATTTGGATTAGCAATAAATATAATCTTTGTAGAACTCCTTATATTTTCTAAAATAGATTTAACACTTATTTTAAAATCCTTTTCAGATGCTAAAACTGATTCGGCTCCTGCATATTTTGTAATAATAGGATACATTTCAAAACCATGGATAGCATGTATAATTTCATCTCCGGGTGAACAAAATGCTAAAGCAGTGAAAATCAATACTTCATCTGAACCCGTACCACAAATAATTTGATCTTTGTTAATTTTAAATTTTTTTGAGATTGATAATTCTAATGAATCAGCTGTTAGTTCGGGATATCTAGATAACGTCGTCGCCGTCCTAGTGTATGCTTCAATTGCTTTTTTACTTGGTCCAAATGGACTCTCATTAGATGATAGTTTTATAATATTTTCTTTTCCAGCAATTTTTGCGGTACCTCCCTTGTAAACTTTAATAGATTCTACTCCTCTTTTTGGAATAAGTGCATTCTGTTTTTTTAACTGAAGTTGTGCTGAAGAATAAAATATTTCCCTCCATAGTCTAATTATACTTCCTTTGGAGTATTCACCTTTATGCAACTTTATAAGCTTAGTTAAAACTTCATTTTCTCTTTTCTTATCAACTACTCCCTTTGATAAATCTTTAAGTTGACCAATTTTTTTTACTATAGATGAACGCTTAATTATTACATTTAATAATTTCTTATCTATTAGATCTATTTCTTTTCTTAGAGATTTTAATTTTTTTTCATTCATAATGTTTTTGGCTATTTACTAATTATCTCTTCTGAAATCAAAGAAAACATACAATTGCGCCTAATTTTAAATAGTATTAGGCGATATGATTTGACTTTTATAAGTATTCATATACTAATCTGACCGCATCGATTTGATATCAGCTTGCGGGTGCACTAATTTATCAGCTAAAGCGAATAAAATGCCGCCTTAGCTAGGGCGGTTTTTTTTTGAGTTAAACTATGACAAAAAAGATTTTATTAAGAAAAAGTTCAAATCTTCCATGTGAAGAAGCTATTTTTACTAATATGGGAATAATACTTGATTCTGGATATAAATTAGATGATTTCAGAATAAGTTTTAAAACTTATGGAAGTCTCAATAATGATAATTCTAATGCTATTTTAATTTGTCATGCTCTTACCGCTGACCAATTTGTTACTGATAAAAACCCGATAACTAATAAAGAAGGATGGTGGTCTAATATGGTAGGACCTGGCAAACCAATTGATACAAATAAATTTTATGTCATATGTACTAATGTATTAGGAGGTTGTATAGGTTCAACAGGGCCAAAAGAAATAAAATCCGACACTAAATCTCCCTATGGTATTAAATTTCCAACAATAACAATAAAAGACATGGTAAAAGTTCAGAAAATACTAATTGATGAAATCAAGATAGATAAATTATATGCTGTTATTGGTGCCTCTATGGGTGCTATGCAGGTACTTCAGTGGATAATAGATTATCCTGAAAAAATTAATAACAGCATTCACATAGCAGGTGCATTAAAACATTCTGCTCAAAATATTGCTTTTCATGAAGTTGGCAGACAGGCAATAATGTCAGATCCAAACTGGCACAATGGAGATTATTTAATTAAAAATGCAAAGCCAGAAAGAGGTCTTTCTGTTGCAAGGATGATTGCGCACATAACATATCTATCAGAAGAGGCTCTTCATAGAAAATTTGGGAGAAAATTACAATCTAGAGATTTAGTTTCATTTGGATTTGATGCAGATTTTCAGGTTGAAAGCTATTTAAGATATCAAGGAAGTTCTTTTGTAGAACGGTTTGATGCAAACAGTTATCTTTATATGACAAGGGCAATGGATTATTTTGATCTAAGTGAAATTTTTGAAAAAAATATGAATTATAATGCTGAAAATAATAGTCATATCCATCATTGTATAATTTCATTTACTTCAGATTGGCTTTTTCCAACAGTTGAAAATAAGGAGATAGTTAAAATATTGAATAAAACAAATAAAAAAGTAAGTTTTACTGAGATAGTTACTGATAAAGGACATGATAGTTTTTTATTAGACGAACCAGATTTCTATAAAACAATTTCTGGTTTTTTAAAAAGTAATAATAACAAAGAATAAAAAATTATGAATATTCAAAGTATTAGAAAAGATTGGGAATTAATACAAAAACTAATTGAAAAGAAAAGAAAAGTTCTTGATATTGGTTGCGGAGATGGTGGATTAATTTTTAAGCTTAAAAAAGAAAACCAATCAATAACAAAAGGTCTTGAAATTGAAGGAAATTTGGTAAGAGATGCAATTTCAAAAGGATTGGTAGTAGTTGAGGGAGATGCGGAAAAAGATTTAAATCAGTATAATGATGAAACTTTTGATTACGTGATATTAAGTCAAACATTGCAAGCAATGAATAAGCCTAAAAGCGTAATTGAAGAAATGTTAAGAATTGGGGGGAAAATAATTGTATCTTTTCCAAATTTTGGACATTGGAAAATAAGAACCCAATTATTAATTAAAGGCAAGATGCCCATTACAAAAAATTTACCATATAATTGGTATGATACTCCAAATATACATTTTTTTACTCTAAAAGATTTTCAACAAATGTGTTTTAAATCAAATATTGTAATTGAAAAAAGTATAGGACTAACATCATCAGGAATACAATTTAATATTTCAAATTCTTTTTTTGCAAACCTTTATACTTATGAAGCAATTTTTCTTTTAAGTAAAAAAAAATATGAAACAATAAAGTTAAAAAATGAAAAAAAAATATTAGCAGGTTCAAGAGTCAAGGCAGTTTAATTAGTTTATGAATGTTAATATAGATATTATTAATCAACTAGATGATAATTATGCATACATAGTACATAATGACTGTGAAGCAATTATTATTGATCCTGCAGATGAAATTCCTATTTTAAAAATTATCAATAAAAAAAACTTGAATCCATTATCTATACTTATAACACATAATCATAGTGACCACACTTCTGGTATCAGTGGATTATTAAGTCATTTTGATTTAGAAGTATTTTCATCTAATTTAAAAATAAATGAAACTACCAAATTATTAAAAGACAATCAAAAAATCGAATTTAGTTTTATCAATTTTAATATTATCGCAACACCAGGTCACACACTTGACCACATAGTTTATTTTTCAGAAAAAGAGAAAATACTATTTAGTGGAGATGCGCTATTTTATTATGGTTGTGGAAGAGTATTTGAAGGTTCATATGAACAAATGCATAATAGCTTAAAAAGGTTAAAAAAATTACCGGACGAAACAAGAGTCTATTGCGGTCATGAATATACTTATAAGAATTTAGAATTTGTATTAAATGAAGTTATTTATGATAAAGAAGCTTCATTAATTAAAGAAAAATATCAACAAATGATTAAAGAAAAAGGATCTTCAATGCCATTTTTCTTAGGACAACAAAAAAATTGGAATCCTTTTCTAAATTGTGATGATATTGAGTACAAAAAAAAGGTATCCAATTTTCATAAAAATGAGGGACAAATTAGCCCAGATGCTAACGATTTAGAATTTTTTAGGTATATAAGAGACAAAAGAAACGCCTTCTAATCCTATAATGTTATAATTCGGTTGACATAAGTTATACTTCTATATATTTCACCTATTTTCAAGGAAAAATCTATGTTTGCAGTAATTAAAACAGGTGGAAAACAATATTCAGTTGAGTCTGGTAAAACTTTAAAAGTAGAAAAAATTAATGGCAAAAAAGGTGACGGCTATACTTTTAAAAATGTATTAATAATTGGTGATAATAAAAACCAAATTTTAGGAAATCCAGAAATAAAAGGCGCCTCCGTAGATGCAACAATTATGCATCAAATTAGAGATAAAAAAGTTACTGTGTTTAAGAAAAAAAGAAGACAAAATTATAGAAGAACAAAAGGCCATAGACAATATCTTACAATAATAAAAATCGATAAAATAAACAGCAAACCTGATGATGTAAAAAAAGTTGAAAAAAAAGAAAAAACAATAAAAAAAACTGAAACTTTAAAAAAAGATTTGAATAAAAAAGTGGCATCTAGTACTAATACAATAAAAAAGAAAGTAATAAAAAAAACAAAAAAAAGTTTAGGAAAGAAAAAGTAAAATAAAATGGCAACTAAAAAAGCAGGTGGAAGTTCCAGAAATGGCAGAGACTCAGCAGGTAGGAGATTGGGTGTTAAAAAATATAGTGGCCAAATAGTAATTCCTGGTAATATAATTATTAGACAAAGAGGTACTAAAGTACACCCGGGATTAAATGTTGGAATAGGAAGAGACCATACTATTTTTTCGAAAGTTAAAGGCAAAGTATCTTTTAAGAAGTCTCGATCAAAAACTACAGTATCTGTAATAGTTTCATAATTTTATTTTTAATCAAATAAAATATTTTTATATAAAATGAAATTTCTAGATCAAGTAAAGATTTATGTTTCATCAGGAAAAGGTGGTAATGGCTGTGTAAGTTTTAGACATGAAAAATATGTTGAATATGGAGGACCTGATGGAGGAAATGGCGGAAAGGGTAGTGATATTATTTTTGAAACAACTAATAGTTTAAATACTTTAATTGACTATAGATATCAGCAGCATTTTAAGGGGAAAAATGGAGAAAATGGTAAAGGTAAAAATAAAACTTGAGCTGCATCAAAAAATTTAATTATAAAAGTTCCTTTAGGAACACAAATATTATCAGAAGATAAATCTACGGTTCTTGCAGATATGGTTGAGAATGATCAAAAATTTACCTTATTGAAAGGAGGAAAGGGTGGATTTGGAAATAATCATTTTAAATCGTCTACAAATAGAGCGCCAAGAAAATTCACTGAAGGAGAAGATGGTACCGAAACTTGGATATGGTTGTCTTTAAAACTTATTGCCGATGTTGGGATAATTGGCCTTCCGAATGCTGGTAAAAGCACTTTACTCTCAAAAATTTCTTCAGCACTTCCAAAAATTGCTGACTATCCTTTTACCACATTAAATCCAGTTTTGGGTGTAGTAAAAGATTATGATTATAATTTTGTAGTTGCAGACATTCCAGGATTGATTGAAGGAGCTCATAAAGGAAAGGGTTTGGGTTATAAATTTTTGGCACACATTGAAAGGTGTAAAATTTTATTACATTTAGTAGACGCTAACGATAAAAATGCTATTAAAAATTATGATGCTATAAGAAAAGAATTAGAAAAATATGGAGCAAGCTTAAGTGAAAAAAAAGAAGTTATTGTTTTAAGTAAAATAGACTTGTCCGATAAAGATATTTACCTTTTTAAAAAAAAATTTGAAAAGATTCTAGATAAAAAAGTGCTGATTATTTCTAGTAATGCGAATATCGGATTAAAAGAGTTAATAAAAGAAATTAGAACAGAATTAAAGATATATTAAAAAAATTTAACAAATTATCATAATCATGTTATTTAAAAAAAATGATATTAAAAGATGAATTAATCAAAATTGGAAAACAAGCTAAAAAAGCTGCGTCAATTTTATCTATAACTGATTCAGAAATTAAAGCCAAAGCTTTAATTGAAGCATCAAAAAATATTATAAAAAATAGTGAAAATATCATTAAAGAAAATAAAATTGATATTGATAATGCTTATAATAACAAGTTAAATTCTGCTTTAATAGATAGATTAAAATTAGATAAAGACCGAATATCATCCATTGCAAAAAGTTTAGAAGAAATTGCTACCCTACCTGAACCAATTGGTAAAATTCTTTCTGAATGGGAAAGGCCAAATGGTTTAAAGATAACAAAAATTACAGTGCCAATAGGAGTGATAGGAATAATATATGAGTCTCGACCAAATGTAACTGCAGATGCTTCTGCGCTAAGTATAAAATCAGGAAATGCTGTTATTTTAAGAGGAGGAAAAGATTCGTTTTATAGCTCTTCATATATATTCAAAATATTAGAGGAGTCGTTTGTAAATATGAATTTACCAAAACACTCTATTCAAATGATACCTGTAATTGAGAGACAAGCAGTTGATGAAATGTTAAAATTAAAAGATTATATAGATATAATTATTCCAAGAGGTGGAAAAAGTCTTGTTAAAAAAATTGATGAAATTAGTAAAATACCAGTTATAAAACATTTAGAAGGGATATGTCATTTATATGTAGATGGAGATGCTGATATAGAAATAGCCAAAAAAGTTATTTTTAATAGCAAAATGAGAAGACCTGGTATCTGTGGAGCTACCGAAACTCTACTTGTTGACAATAGATTGTCTAACTATATTCCAGATTTATTGAAAGACTTAAAGAGTTCTAAATGTGAAATAAGAGGTGATGATAAAGTTTGTGCAACTGATTCAACATACAAAAAAGCCACAAACGAAGACTGGGACACTGAATATTTAGATAAAATTATATCTGTTAAAACTGTAGATGGAATTGAAGAAGCTATAAAACATATTACAAAACATTCATCTCATCATACGGAGTCAATAATTACGGAGAATAAAGAAACATGCTCTAAATTTTTTAGAGAAGTAGATAGTGCTATTGTTTTACAGAATGCATCTACACAATATGCTGATGGGGGTGAATTTGGATTTGGCGCTGAAATTGGTATCTCCACTGACAAATTGCATGTAAGAGGTCCGGTTGGAGCGCAACATTTAACTAGCTTTAAATATTTAGTTTCCGGATCTGGACAGATTAGACCATAAATGAAAAAAATAGGATTATTAGGAGGATCTTTTGACCCACCTCACAGAGGTCATTTATTTATATCGTTAGAAGCAAAAAAAATACTAAAATTATCAGAAATATGGTGGTTAATAACCCCCAAAAATCCTCTCAAAATTAATAAACCAGCTTCATACCTTGAACGAATAAATAATTGTAAGAAATTTGTAAAAAACCATCCAATAAAAATTAAACAATATGAAAAAAAAATAAATTCAAGCTATTCATACTTAACAATAAAATATTTAAACAACAAATATAAACATATTAAATTTTTTTGGCTTATGGGTGCAGACAATCTTATACATTTTCATAAATGGCAAAAATGGAGAAATATTTTTAATGATCTTCCTGTTGTAGTTTTTAAAAGACACGGTTATAATAACAGAGCATTGTCAAGCTTGGCTAAAAAAACATATAGTAATTTTCAAATTCATCAAAAAGATTTGCAAAAAAATATTTTTGCAAAATGCCCTGCTTGGATCTTGCTAAATAACAAAGAAATTAAAATATCTTCTAGTGAAATACGTTTACAAAGAGAAACATTGAGAGGAAAAAATTAAGTCAAAAATTGCAAGAAATTTAAAGGATTTGACATCTGATATATTAGAAGATGCTAAGACAAAAGATGTGATCTATATTGATATTAAAAAAAAATCCTCTTATGCAGACTATTTGATTATTGCGACCTGTACTTCAGCTAGGCATATTAATGCAGTATCAGAGCAAATAGTTTTAAAACTAAGAGAAAATGGTTTTAAGTGTAGAAAGCCGGAAGGAAAAGATACAGGTAATTGGAATATTATAGATGCTGGCGATGTAATAATTCATCTTTTTAGAAAAGAGACCAGATTACACTATAATCTTGAAAAATTATGGGATATAAACTTTGATTCAGTGGAAAATGAATTAGCTTAAAAACTATAAGAATATGAATAAAATAAAGCAAATATACCTAATCATAAAAATATTTTTACTATTTTTTTTACTTTTTTCTTCAAAAATTAATGCAAAATCTAAAGAAACGATTCGTTTAATGGATTTATTTGAAAATGTTTTTGAAAAAACCCATGAAGAATATGTGGAAGAAATTACAGAACAGGAATTAATGGAAAAAGCAATTAATGGAATGCTTGAAGCTCTAGACCCACACTCGGGCTATATGAATGAAGAAACATTTCAAGAAATGCAAGTAGATACTTCAGGTAAGTTCGGAGGTTTAGGTATACAAATAACAATGGAAGAAGGTTTTGTTAAAGTTATTTCACCAATAGATGACACTCCTGCTTATAAAGCAGGCTTGCAAGCAGGTGATTTAATTACACAAATTAATAACAAACCAATCATGGGTTTAAGCTTAAAAGAAGCTGTTGATATGATGAGAGGAAAGCCTGGAACTAAAATTACGATAACAATAGCAAGAGAAGGGCTGGATCTTTTTGATGTAGAACTAAAAAGAGAAATTATAAAAATTCAATCTGTAAAAAATGAAATTTTTGATAATATTGGATATCTTCGTGTTTCTCAATTTACTGAACAAACTAATAAGGGTTTGATAAAAGCAATTAAAGAAACAAAGATAGATTTAAATAACGAAGAACTAGGTTATGTTTTAGACTTACGTTCAAATCCGGGAGGATTGCTTTCTCAAGCAGTGGCTGTATCAGATCTTTTTTTAAATGAGGGTGTTATTGTTTCAACAAAAGGAAGAGATATAAATAATAATAAAAAATATAAGGCAAAAAATGGTGATTTAATAGAAAATAAACCCCTGGTTGTATTAATAAATGGAGGATCGGCATCAGCCTCAGAAATTGTAGCTGGAGCGCTACAAGATCATAAGAGAGCTATAGTTATCGGTACAAAATCGTTTGGCAAAGGCTCAGTACAATCAATCATTCCGCTATGGGATTTTAGAAGAAATAACCAAGGGGCAATGAAGTTAACTACATCAAGATATTATACACCCTCAGGAAAATCCATACAGGCTAAAGGTATTGAACCAGACATTTATGTTGAACAAGGTGAGTTTAAAGCAAATGAAATTAGTCTTTATTCTGAATCAGATTTTTTTGGATCTCTAGATAGTTCTGAAAAGTTAGAAATGGAAGAAGAAATTGAAGTAAACCAAAAAGTATTTAAAACTGATTATCAACTTTCTCGAGCAATTGATTTAGTAAAAGCTTTATCAATATTAGATGCTAAAGAAGGATAATAAGGAGAGCGTTTTGAAAGAAAAAAAATACAGAAAATGTGTTGGTATAATGATTTTAAATCAAGAAAAAAAAATTTTAGTGGGGAAGAGAATAGATCATCCAAGTGGTTTTTGGCAAATGCCCCAAGGAGGAATTGATGAAAATGAAGAACCTGAAGAAGCTGTTTGGAGAGAGATGAAAGAAGAAATAGGAACAAACAAAGCAAAATTAATCAAAGTTTCAGAACAATGGATAAATTATGAAATTCCACAAAAAACACTAAACACATTGCCTTGGGGTAAAAAATATATTGGACAAACTCAAAAATGGTTCGCATTTGAATTTACAGGTAATAATAAAGATATTGACGTTGGAACACAAAACCCAGAATTTAGTGAGTGGAAGTGGGCAGAAAAGTCCTCAATGGTGGAAAATATAGTTCCATTTAAAAGATATGTGTATTCAAAAATATTTAGAGAATTTAAAGATATTTTTTAAAATAAACTATTAAATAATATTTATAATTATAAATAGAATTAAATTTTTTCATAATATTTCGAATTTAAGGCTTCTAATTTTGATGCAGCCATCAAATATTTACGTTTTGCTTCATCATCTGATTCATCTTTAAGTTCATTCATCTGTTTTTCAATTTCTGATTTGTTTAAAGCACTTAGTTCAAAAACTTCTTCGGCTAGAACAATGCATTTTTCTGGATTTATTTCAATAAAACCACCGGAAACAAAAAAAGTTTTTATAAGATTTTTACTTTCATCATAAATCATTAAGCGGCCAGGTCGGAGGGAAGATATAAGCTTGCTATGTTGTGGCAACACACCAATATCTCCTTCTTTAGCTGAAACAATAATCATTCCCGCTCTTTCAGAAAAAATCAATTTTTCTGGTGAAACTAGATCAAAATTAATTGTTTTGTCCAATTTTATGCAGCCTCTGCTTCTAACTTTTTAGCTTTTTCAATAACTTCATCAATTCCACCCACCATATAGAATGCGGCTTCTGGTAAATGATCATACTCACCTTTAACAACACCATCAAAACTTTTGATTGTATCTTCTAACTCTACATATTTTCCAGGAGAGCCTGTAAAAACTTCTGCAACAAAAAATGGTTGGCTTAAAAATTTTTCAATTTTTCTAGCCCTAGCTACAGTTAATTTATCTTCCTCAGATAATTCATCCATTCCTAAAATTGCAATTATATCTTGAAGACTTTTATAAGTTTGAAGTATTCTTTGAACTTCTCTTGCAACCCTATAATGATCTTCTCCCACTACCTGTGGATCAAGAATTCTTGAATTAGAATCTAACGGATCTACAGCAGGATAAATTCCTTTTTCAGAAATAGCTCTATTCAAAACTGTTGTGGCATCTAAATGTGAAAATGAAGTTGCTGGTGCTGGATCTGTAAGATCATCTGCAGGAACATATATTGCCTGAACAGAAGTTATTGATCCCTTATTAGTAGTTGTTATTCTTTCTTGTAAAGCACCCATATCAGTAGCTAAAGTAGGTTGATAACCTACAGCAGATGGTATACGCCCAAGTAAAGCAGAAACTTCGGAACCAGCTTGAGTAAATCTAAATATATTATCTACAAAAAATAGCACGTCCTGACCTTCTTCATCTCTAAAATATTCTGCTTGAGTTAATCCAGAAAGAGCAACTCTTGCTCTTGCGCCTGGAGGTTCATTCATTTGTCCATATACTAATGCAACTTTAGATTTATCTCCTTTTAAATCAATAATTCCAGATTCAATCATTTCATGATATAAGTCATTACCCTCTCTTGTTCTTTCTCCTACTCCTGCAAATACTGAATAACCCCCATGTGCCTTTGCTATATTATTAATCAATTCCATAATTAAGACAGTTTTACCAACACCTGCTCCACCAAATAAACCTATTTTTCCGCCTCTCGCATAAGGAGCAAGCAAATCAACAACTTTTATTCCTGTTACCAAAACTTCAGTTTCAGTTGATTGGTCTACAAATTCTGGTGCTGGTCTATGTATAGGATATTTTTTTGTTGTATTTATTTTTCCTCTCTCATCAACTGGTTCTCCAATAACATTCATAATCCTACCTAAAGTTTGAGGGCCAACTGGCATTGATATAGGAGACCCTGTATCAGTTGCGGTTTGTCCTCGAATTAAGCCATCAGTAGTATCCATAGCTATAGTTCGTACTGCATTTTCACCTAAATGTTGAGCAACTTCTAAAACAAGTTTGTTACCCTGATTATCAACTTCTAATGCATTCAAAATTGCTGGCAACTCGCCATCAAACTCAACATCTACAACTGCTCCTAAAATTTGCGATATTTTTCCTGATAAATTATTAGCCATATTATATCCCCCTTTATTAAACTGACTCTGCACCTGAAATTATTTCAATTAATTCTTTAGTAATAAATGCTTGTCTTGTTCTATTGTATTTTAAAGTCAAATTATCTATCATTTCACCTGCATTTCTTGTTGCATTGTCCATTGCTGCCATTCTAGCTCCTTGCTCTCCAGCATTACTTTCTAACAAGACTTTAAAAATTTGTATAGCTATATTCTTTGGCAACAACTCTTCAAGAATAGATTTTTCATCAGGTTCATAATCATAAATTGAACTATTTTCTTTTTCATTTGAACTTTTATTAATCTCTTCTTCATTATTTATTTTAATATCCAATGGAATAATTTGCTGATGACTGACCTCTTGGGTAATAGCTGATTTAAATTTATTAAAAATTATTTTACATACATCAAAGTTATTCTCAAAATACTGTTTTTGAATATAATTAGAAATTTCCATAGCTTTTTCATAACCTGCGCCTGTAGCTCCTAAATCAACATAGCTATTAACAATTTTGTTTTTGAATACTTTATTGAAAAAGTCTCTGCTTTTTTTTCCTATTGTTAAAATTTTTACGTTTTTATTCTCAGATTCCAGTTTTTTTATAAATTTATATGTTTCTCGATTAATGTTACTATTAAAACCCCCGCATAGTCCTCTATCAGCTGTGACTGGGATAATTAAATAGTTGTCCTCTTTACCATTACCTTTAAGTAAATTAATCGCACCTTCACCAGAAATTCCTGAGGAAGCTAGGGAAGATAACATCTCTTCCATAAGGGATGAGTATGGTCTTGATGACTCTGCTTTTTCTTGAGATCTTCTTAATTTACTTGCGGCAACCATTTTCATAGCTGAAGTAATTTTCTTAGTCGAGCTAACTGAATTGATCTGTGTTCTTAAATCTTTTAAGCTTGGCATATTATTTTTCTGAATATTTTAAAACAAAATTATCAAAAAAAGATTTTAACTTATCTGCATTTTGTTCTGATAATTCTTTCTCTTTTTCTATTGAGTCAAGTATATCAGAGTGGTTTGATCTGATTTCATCCAATGCTTCACTTTCAAATTTACCAACTTGATCAATATTTATTTTATCCAAATATCCATTAACACCACTATAAATTGAAACTACTTGTTCTGGAACTGTTAATGGAGAATATTGGCCTTGTTTTAATAATTCTGTTAGTCTTGCACCTCGATCTAATAATTTCCTCGTTGATGCATCTAAATCTGATGCAAATTGAGCAAAAGCTGCCATCTCTCTATATTGAGCCAACTCTAATTTTACTGATCCGGCAATTTTTTTCATTGCTTTCGTTTGTGCAGCTGAACCAACACGACTTACCGAAAGACCAACATTTATTGCAGGCCTTATTCCAGCAAAGAATAAGCTAGTTTCTAAAAATATTTGCCCATCAGTGATAGAAATAACATTTGTAGGAATATACGCTGACAAATCCCCTGCTTGGGTTTCAATAATTGGAAGTGCTGTTAAACTCCCGCCCCCATGTTCCTCACTCATTTTTGCCGAACGCTCCAAAAGTCTGCTATGTATATAAAAAACATCCCCTGGATAAGCTTCTCTACCTGGCGGCCTTCTAAGAAGTAAAGACATTTGTCTATATGCTACAGCCTGCTTTGAAAGATCATCATATACTATTAATGCATGCATACCATTATCTCTAAAAAACTCTGCCATTGTACAGCCAGTATATGCTGACAGAAATTGAAGTGGGGCAGGCTCAGAAGCTGTGGCACTTACTACAATAGTATATTCTAGAGCTCCATTATCCTCTAAAGTTTTTACTATTTGAGCAACGGTAGATTTTTTTTGCCCAATTGCTACATATACGCAATATAGTTTGTCCTTTTCGTTTTTACTTTGATTTACATTTTTTTGATTTAAAATTGTATCCACTGCTACTGCAGTTTTGCCTGTTTGACGGTCACCAATTATTAATTCTCTTTGACCTCTTCCTATAGGTACCAATGCATCAAGTGCTTTTATTCCTGTCTGCATAGGCTCATTAACACTTTGACGTGGAATGATTCCCGGTGCCTTTAATTCAATTCTTCTTCTTTCTTGGGATTTTATTGCACCTTTGCCATCTATTGGATTGCCCAATCCATCAACAACTCTTCCTAATAATTCTTTTCCTACGGGAACATCAACAATTTCACCTGTTCTTTTTACTATATCCCCTTCTTTAATATTTTTATCATCTCCAAAAATACTAACTCCAACATTATCTTTTTCAAGATTTAATACCATTCCTTTAATGTTTCCTGGAAATTCTACCATTTCTCCAGCCTGAACATTATCTAATCCATAAATTCTTGCAATACCATCACCAACACTCAGCACTGTTCCAACTTCTGAAACATCTGCACTCGCATCAAAATTCTTGATCTGTTCTTTTATTACTGAAGAAATTTCAGCAGCTTTTATACTCATTGTGTCTCCTTCATAGCCAATTTTAATTTATTTATTTTACTTTTTAATGAACTATCAATCATTTTTGAACCATGTCTTATAACTAGTCCACCTATAATTGATTTCTCTACTTTAAAATTAATTGATAAATCTTTTCCTAATTTATTTTTTAATTTTTCAACAATATTTTCTTTTTGTTTTTCACTTAAATCTTTTGCGGATATAATAGTTGTTAAAATACTTCCTCTTTTTTCAGAATTGATATCTATAAGTCTTTTTATAATACTAATTAGTATTGGAAATCTTTTATTTTTTGAAAGAATTTCTAAAAAATTTTTAATTAAATTATGTGCATTATTTTTTTGAAAAATATAATTTAAAACATTCTTTTTATCTATACTTGATATCAATGGATTTTTTAACATCAAAATAAAATCTTTATTTTCATCATAATATTTTAAAATTTCTCTCAAATCTGAAATGATTTTTTCTACACAATTTTGTTCTGTTCCTAGCTCATATAGCGCAGAAGCATATCTATCCGATAATAAACCAACTGAAGAAAGTTCTTTTGCTGACACTTTTTTATACCTTAATTATTTAGAAAACAGCTAATTAACATATAGAAATTCTTAGGTAAACCTTAGGATTGAGTATCAGTACTATCTTTTTTAAATAGTTTAAAAATTATGTGGGTAAATTACATAAATGAATAAGGATCTACATCAGGCGTAACCCTTATATTGTTAGAAACATTAATGTTTTTCAACCATTTTTGGACATATTGATTAAGTTCTCGCCTATTAGAAGAACTTAGCAAGATTCTATACCTATACCTACCTCTTAATAAAAAGATTGGTGCTTCAGCTGGCCCCATTAATTTTATATTATTTTTTTTTGGAAATTCTTTCAGGATTTTATTAATAAAACTAACAAGATTTCCCTTACTTGGACCGCTTACTACAATAGCTATCAGTTGTGAAAACGGTGGCAGATTAAACTTTTCCCGATCAGATAAAATATTTTTTAAAAAAGATCTTCTGTCTCTAGTTTTTATTGATTCAATAATTGGATCACTTGTAAAATACGTTTGAATATAAACATCTCCTACCTCATCAGTTCTACCTGCCCTCCCCCCTACCTGCTCTAATAAGTTATATGTATGTTCGGAAGCTCTTAAATCTCCGCCTTTCAAACCCGAATCGGAATCTATAACTGCTACCAAAGAAAGTGATGGAAAATTATGACCTTTTGCTAAAATCTGTGTGCCCACCATTATATCAACTTCTTTTAATTTTATTTTATTAATTATGGACTCTATTTTTTTGTTTGTATTCATATTTTCACTTGATAATATTTCTACTTTCGCTTTTGGGAATTTATTTTTTACCTCTTCTGCTACTCTTTCAATTCCTGGGCCAACCAACCTCATAGTTTTTTTTTCTTTACATTTATAACACTCATCAATGAAAGGCTTTGTGAAACCACAATGGTGACAGGATAATGAAAATTTTTTATTATGCATTACTAACCAAGCTGAACAATAATCACATTGAATTCTATCTCCACAGTTTGAGCAAATTGTTAAAGGTGCATAACCTCTTCTATTTAAAAAAATTAAAGACTGTTTTTTATTATCCAAGGATTTTTTTATTGCATAAATAATTTCATCAGAAATCCAAATATTTTTTTCCAATTTTTGTTTTTTTAAATCAATTATATGTATTCTAGATAAATCTGAACCCGAATATTGTTTTGATAAAAATACTCTTTCATATTTTTTCTTAATAATATTATAAAAAGTTTCTAAAGAAGGTGTTGCTGTAGACAATACTATTGGTATTTTCTCTATTTTTGATCTAACAATTGCCATATCCCTGGCATGGTATCTAACCCCGTCTTCTTGTTTATAGGAAATGTCATGCTCCTCATCTACAATTATTAATCCAAGGTTTTTAAAAGGTAAAAACAAGCTTGATCTCGCACCTACAATAATCTTAGATTTTCCTGAATAGCAGTTGTGCCAAATATTTCTTTTTATTTTTTGACTTATTTTTGAATGCCAAATTGCTGGTTCAAAACCAAATTTGCTTATAAATCGATATTTTAAATCTGGGGTTAAAGATATTTCAGGCAAAAGAATGAGAACCTGTTTCTTATTTTTTAAAATATCTTTAATGCATTCAAAATAAACTTCAGTTTTTCCCGATCCAGTCACACCTTCCAAAACTGTTACTTTGTGATTTTTAATTAAATTACTTTTTATTTTCAAATAAGCTTCTTTTTGTTCTTTGTTTAAAATAGTTTTTGTTAATTCATTTTTATTTTTTATTTCATTTTTTAACTGACTCTCATTTTTAATTTTATAATCAAGTATTTCAATTTTAGGTAATACCATTTTTAAAACTATACCCTTTGGATAAAGATTATAATCTGAAACCCATGATACAAATTTAATCAAATTAGCATCTAGCCTCACATCTGATATCTTTCTTTTTATTTCTTTGATTTTTTTTAAAGGATATTTTATTTTATTTGCTTGAGTGGTATTAACAATCAATCCAATTTCAGATTTCCGTTTTCCAAAAGGTATCTCAACAACATCTCCTGTCGTGAGTTTGATCTTTTTTGGATATTTATAAGTAAAAGACTTAGTAAATGGAGCTAAAACTAAAACATCATAAAGCATATTATTATATATTTTTATATTAAAATTTGTTTAATGTTATTATTAAATTAGTTTATTTATGTTATAAGAGGAATAAATGAAATTTTTTATTGATACTGCAGATATTGAACAAATAAAAGAAATATTACCTACAGGACTAGTGGATGGGGTTACTACAAATCCGTCGCTAATTGCTAAACAAGGCAAGGATATGAGAGGTATAATTGAGTCTATTTGTGAAATTGTAAAAGGACCAGTTAGCGCTGAAGTAACTGCTACTGATTATGAAAATATGAAAAAAGAGGGTTTATACCTTGCATCAATTGCAAAGAATATTGCAGTTAAGGTTCCTCTTACTGAAGATGGATTAAGAACATGTAAAGAGTTATCAAATAATGGAATAATGGTAAATGTAACTTTGTGCTTTTCTGCTGGACAAGCAATTCTAGCCGCTAAATCTGGAGCAACATTTATATCGCCTTTTGTTGGAAGACTTGATGATATTAATGAGAGTGGAATTGGTTTAATTAAGGAAATTTATGAAATATACAAAAATTATAACTTTCAGACATCTATTTTGGTAGCCTCAGTTAGAAATATTGAACATATAATTGAATCTGCCAAAATTGGTGCACAAATTGCCACTTTACCTCCTAAATTAATTAAAAAATTATTTATTCACCCCTTAACAGACAAGGGTTTAAAAGCATTTTTAGAAGACTGGGAAAAAACAGGGCAAAAAATCATACCTGATAATGGATAAACAAAAGAATCAGATCAAGCAAATAAGTGAAGAAGACGTTATAAAATATATAAAAAAAAATAAAAATTTTTTAATTAATAATTCTGAACTATTAAACTTGCTTGAATTTCCAAGTAAATGGAAATCAAACAAGAATGTTATTGATTTTAATTACCAGCAATCAAAAAAACTTCAAAAACAAAATAATTTATTGAAATCAATAATTAAAGAAATATTAAAAACTGAAAAAGAAAATTTTGTATCTCAAAATAATATTTTGAAAATGTCTCTTCAAATTGCAAATGCTCGAAATCTAAATGAACTTATAAAAACTATTAAAAAAAATTCAAAAATTTTACTGGGTGTTGAATTTACTAATATTATTTCAAATAATAAATATTTCATTGAAAGTGATGAAAATAAAATGATTATTTATCAAAATTCAAATAACATTAAAATCCAAAAAGTATTAAAAAATGAGGATCCAATATATCTAAGTAAAGATGAGAGTTTGAATTTGATATTTTATAGACAAAATTCAAAATTAATAAAATCTAATATTATATTAAAACTTTTTATTTCAAAAAAATATTTTGTATTAATTTCTTTTGGATCACAAAATAAAAATAAATTTACAAAACAACAGGGTTATGAGTTAATTAGCTTTCTTGTAAAAGTTTGCGAAGGTAAAATTAAAAGTTTTTTAAAAAATCAAAAGTAAATTTAACTTTTCTTTTCCGATACAGCATCCATAGGATTTGGAACAGCCTTTATTTTTGGCTTATCTAAAGTTTCCACTTCCCCTTGGAGTTGACCACCAAGCTTTATTTGCAAAGCACTATATTTTGTTGTGCCTTTGACAACACCTTTTTCCTGAATTGTTAGGGTATTTGTTACCTCTAAATTACCGTCAAATTCTCCCCATACATCAGCATTTTTTGTTTTTATGTCACCTTTTAAATTTCCTGTTTGACCAACCATTAAATTATCTGTCTCCATATTTATATCTGCATCTCCATCAATTTGAACATCACTTGCTGAAGTTATTTCGCCTTTAATTTTAACGCCAGTTCCTATCGAAACTTTTGCAGATGCTGGTGCATTGGTTGACAAAGCATCTCTCCTAAAATTATTGTCTTTTTCAGAATTATCTTTATTTTTATTTTTATCAAACATATTGTCCCTTATTAGTATTTATTAATCTTTTAAATTGTATACCATAATTACTTCTAAAACAATTTTTACTTTTATTAATAAATTGCGAAATTCTCAAGTTTTTATTAAATTATATATGTATAGATCTTCCATCAACATTTAAAGCAGCTTCTTTTACTGCTTCGCTAGTTGTTGGATGTGCATGGCATATTCTTGCCACATCCTCCGAACTGCCTCCGAATTCCATTACAGAAACAATCTCAGAGATAAGATTTCCAGCTTCATGTCCAATTATATGACATCCTAAAATTTTATCAGTATTGCTGTCCGCAAGAATTTTTACAAAACCTTCTGAAGAAGAAGTAGTTAATGCCCTTCCATTTGCCATAAAGGGAAATTTACCAATTTTGTATTCAATATTATCTTTTTTTAAATCTTCTTCAGTTTTTCCTACAGATGCAATTTCTGGATTTGTATAAATTATGGAAGGAATTATATTATAATCTAGAGAAGGTTTTTGACCTGTAATTTTTTCAACGCATATTACACCCTCTTCTTCGGCTTTATGTGCCAACATTGGACCTGATACAACATCGCCAATAGCGAAAATATTTTTAACATTAGTTTGATAATTTTCATCTATCTTAATGCTTCCATCACTAAGTGTTTTTAAACCAATTTTTTCAAGATCAAGATTTTTTGTATAAGGTTTGCGCCCTACTGCAATTAAAGCTTTTTCAAAATTTCCTGAGATCTTTTTTTTATCTTTTATTGATTCTATTTCTGCAAAAATTTCGTTATTCTTATTAGAAAGTTTAATTACTCTGTGTTCTAAAATAAATTTCAAACCTTGATTTTTTAACGACTTAAGAAAATGACTAGAAATTTCACCATCAGATAAAGGAACAATTCTGTCCATTGTCTCTACGACGGTTACCTCAGCTCCCAAACGACTCCAAACAGATCCCATTTCTAAACCAATATAACCACCCCCAACAACGAGTAATTTTTTAGGAATTTTTTCTAAAGATAAAACTCCAGTGGAAGATAATATATTTTTTTCATCTATATTAAATGAGGGGATTTCTGTTGTGATAGAACCAGAAGCAATAATTATATTTTTCCCAGATATTTTTTTTTGATTATCTTTTTCCGAAATAAGAATAGTGTTCTTGCTCTCGAAGGATCCAGTTCCATTAAAAATGTCAATTTTATTTTTTTTAAAAAGAAAAGAAATTCCATTTGTTAATTGTTTTACAATTTTTTCTTTTCTTTGCAGCATTTGTTTTATATTTAAATCTACGTTGTCAGTTATGATGCCATGATCTTTAGACAAATTTTTTATTTCATAAAATTTTTGTGACGAATGCAGTAAAGATTTAGAAGGGATGCAACCTATATTTAAGCAAGTGCCTCCTAGTGTTTTTTCCTTTTCAACACAAGCAACTTTGAGACCCAGCTGTGACGCCCTAATAGCTGCCACATATCCGCCAGGACCGCTGCCAATTATTATTAAATCATAATCAAATTGCATTATAAATTTAAAATTATTTCAGAAGGATCTTCCAATAACTTTTTGATTAAAACCAAAAAACTCACTGCTTCTCGTCCATCTATTATTCTATGATCATAACTAAACGCTAAATACATTGCAGATCTAACCTCCACTTTATTATTTATAACTAAGGCTCTTTTTTGGATATTATGCATTCCTAAAATCCCAGATTGAGGATAATTAATAATAGGTGTACTGAGCATAGATCCATAAACACCGCCATTTGAAATAGTAAATGTGCCATCTGAAAGGTCATCAATACTTAGCTTTCCTTCTTTTGCTTTTGAATTTAATTTAGAAATAGTAATCTCTATTTCACCAAAATTCATTTTATCAGCATTCTTTAAGACAGGAACCACCAATCCAGACTCACTACCAACAGCTATTCCTATATTAAAATAATTTTTATAAATAATATTTTCTTCTCTAATTTCTGCATTAATAGCTGGAAATTCTTTTAATGCATTTACTACAGCTTTTACAAAAAAAGACATATAACCCAATTTTACTCCATAATTTTCAAAAAATGATTCTTTTTTATTTTCTCTCACATTTATGATATTTGTCATATCGATTTCATTAAAAGTAGTTAATATTGCAGAAGTATTTTGAGCAAGTTTTAATCTTGAAGATATTGTTTTACGAATATTAGACATAGGAACAATTTCTTCAGTTTCTTTTGTATTTGTTTTATTGTTTTCTACTTTTTTATTTTGTTTTTGATTTTCAATATATTTAATTACATCGCTTTTATTAAGAATCTCATCTTTCACAGTTTCTGAAACATCTGATATATTCAATTCATTTTCTTTAATTAGTTTTTTTGCAGTTGGAGATATTTTATTAAAATTCGGTGACTTGAATAAACTTTTTTTATTATTTTCTATTTTTGATATTTCTTTAATTTCTAAATCTTGTTCAGATATAGTCCCTAGTATACCACCTACTTTAATATCTTTTCCCTCATTGACGTGAATTTTTTTTAAAATGCCAGAACTCGGAGCTGAAACCTCTAAAGTTATTTTATCTGTTTCAATTTCTACCAAGGGTTCATCAGTGGCGAAAGTGTCTCCCTCTTTTTTCAACCATTTTGCTACGGTTGCTTCAGTTATTGATTCTCCTAATGTAGGTACTTTAATTTCTATAGTCATAGTTTATATTTATCACTTTAAAACATTTATTCAATCGGGAGTTTATATTGTCTTAGAGAAACTCCTTCCCAATTTGATTTAACTTCATTCAGATCAGCCCTCAAAGCCAGTCGTACTATGTTTTTTTGATTTGATAAGTGTCTGCTATTTGATCCGGTAGCAGGGGTCGCGGAAGCTCTTCTGCCTATAAAAAATAAATTATGATTTTTAAAATTCAAATTTTGTAAAATACTTTCAACTCTACTGCTTACAAATCCCCAAGGTCCCATATTTTTTGGCTCTTCTTGACACCAAATTATCTCAGAATTTTTAAATTTTTCTAATTCAGCCTTTAGTGCATCATATGGAAATGGATATAATTGTTCTAACCTAATAATATAAATATGTTCTAAATTTTGTTTTTCTTTTTCTTCAATCAAATCAAAATAGATCTTTCCAGAACACATAATAATTCTTGAAATTAATTCTTTTTTTGAAATCAAGATTTTTTCTCCTAAAACTCTATGGAATGAAGAGTCATCAATAAACTCTTTAATTGAAGAAGTATTTTTTTTATTTCTTAATCCTGATTTGGGTGTCATTATTATTAAAGGTTTCCTAAAATTTCTGTGTATTTGTCTTCGTAAAACATGAAAATAATTAGCTGGAGTTGTACAATTAACAATTTGCATATTATCTTCTGCACACATTTGCAGAAACCTCTCTAATCTTGCACTAGTATGTTCTGGGCCCTGTCCTTCATGTCCATGAGGTAAAAGCAATGTAATACCTGACATTCGTAACCACTTCCTCTCACCGCCACTAATAAATTGATCAATAATTGTTTGAGCATTATTTGCAAAATCTCCAAACTGCGCTTCCCAAATAACTAGTGTTTTCGGGTCTGCTTGAGAATATCCATATTCAAAACCTAAAACTCCAAGTTCTGAAAGAAAACTATCAACTATTTCAAATAAACCCTGATCTTTGATAAAATGTCTAAGAGGAACAAATCTAGATTCATTTTCTTGATCATATAATACTGCATGCCTTTGACTAAAAGTACCTCTACCACTATCTTGACCAGAAAGACGGACACCATAACCTTCTTGAAGTAATGAGCCAAAAGCTAGTGCTTCAGCTGTTGCCCAATCTATATTGTTTCCCTCAAGAATTGTTTTAAGCCTCTTATCAAAAATTTTTTTAATTTTTGAGTGAATATTAAAGTTATTAGGTATTTTATTTATAGCCATACCAATTTCTTTTAATTTTTTTTCACCTACATATGTTTTTCCTCTCCGTGCACCAAAGCTTGCTGGGGATAGTCCAGACCACCTCCCCTCAAACCAATCAGCTTTATTTATTTTATGAGAAAAAGATGCTGAAAATTCATTATCTAAGAATTTCATAAAATTTTTTTCTTTATTGTCTATATCTTCTACAGTTAAAATTTTATCTTTAATCAATTGTTTTTGATATAAATTAAGCGTACTAGGATGAGACTTTATTCTTTTATACATTAATGGCTGTGTAAAAGAAGGTTCGTCTCCCTCATTATGTCCTGCTCTTCTATAGCAAAACATATCTATAACAACATCTTGTTTAAATTTTATTCTATATTCAGTAGCTATTCTTGATGCATGAACTACTGCTTCAGGATTATCACCATTTACATGCAATATTGGAGCTTGAACCATTTTTGCTATTTCGGTGCAATATGGTGCTGAACGACCATAGATTGGCATTGTTGTAAAACCTATTTGATTGTTAATAACAAAATGAACTGTACCTCCGGTTCTAAATCCCCTCAATTGAGACATTGCAAATGTTTCAGCCACTATTCCCTGTCCTGCCATTGCAGCATCACCATGAATTAACAATCCCATAATTTTATCATTTGTTTTATCATTTAGAATAGTTTGTTTTGCTCTAACTTTTCCTATTGCAACGGGATCTACTGCCTCAAGATGTGATGGATTGGGACTTAAAGTTAAATGTATTTTTTTATTTTCAAATTCTCTATCTGTTGAAACACCTAAGTGGTATTTAACATCTCCAGTTCCTAAAACTTCATAAGGATTATTGAGGTCCCCTTGAAATTTTGACATAATCTCACGATAGGGAACTTCAAATAAAGTAGCTAATATTGTTAACCTACCTCTATGCGATGTGCCAATTTCAATTTCTTTTATTCCTGCTAAACAAGCTTGTTTAACAATTTGCTCAAGACCAGGAATCGAAGATTCACCTCCAACTAGACCGTATCTTTTTGTGCCTAAAAATTTCTTGTCTAAATATTGTTCAAATTTTTCTGATTGCAGCAATCTTTCATGAATAAATTTTTTTCCTAATTCTGTAAATTCTGTTCTGTTTAATGGCTCTTCAATTCTTTTTTGAATCCATTGTTTTTGTTCAGGATCTTGAATATGTAAAAATTCAACCCCGATGAAACCTGAGTATGTTTCTTTTAAAATATTAATTATTTTTTTTAGTTTGGAGGATTGTATTCCCAAACTTCCATCAATAAATATTTCTTTATCAAGATCTTTTTCTTGAAAACCATAAGTTTTGTAATCAAGTTCGCTATGAACACTTTTATTCATGATCTTTAGAGGATCTAAATTAGCTATTAGATGTCCATTCATTCTAAAAGCCCTAATCAATCTTAAAGCCCTAATTGAGTCCAATACCGAATTTTTGAACGCGGTATTATTTATATTTAATAAATCTATTTTTGTTTTATTATCATCTAACTTTTCAATAATTCTTGTTTTTCTTTTTTTCCAACTAGGCCCCTTAAAATCACTAATAATAGATATTTCGCTTTCATTAAGAGAATTAAAGAAATCTCTCCAACTTGAATCAACTGATTCTTCATTATTATGAAACTTAAAATACATTTCAGCAACATAATGAACATTTGTTGAATTAAGAAATGTAGATATATTATTATTTTCCATTATTCAGCGCTCTTATCATTGTTTCACCTAACAATGCAGGGGATTCCGCTATAAAAACATTACTTTCTTTTAAAGCCCTAATTTTTGACTCTGCAGTACCCTTTCCGCCTGATATTATAGCACCAGCATGCCCCATTCTCTTACCTTTAGGAGCTGATAGTCCGGCAATAAATGCTGCTATAGGTTTTTTTATCGATGATTTTTTTAAAAACTCTGCAGTTTCTTCCTCTTCAGATCCTCCTATTTCTCCGATCATTAAAATTCCCTCTGTCGCGTCATCTTGCATAAATAACTTTATACAATCTATGAAATTCATACCGTGAATAGGATCACCACCTATTCCAACTACTGTAGATTGACCAAGTCCAACTTCTGAAGTTTGCCATACAGCTTCATAAGTTAATGTGCCTGAACGACTAACAATTCCTATTTTCCCTTTTTTATGAATATAGCCTGGCATAATTCCCATTTTACACTCACCTGGTGTAATGATACCTGGACAATTTGGACCTATAAAAAGAATTTTTTCTTCAATAATTCTCTTTTTTATTTTTAACATATCAAGAACTGGTATACCTTCAGTTATACATACTATCAAAGGAATTTTAGCATCAATAGACTCACAAATAGCTTGTGTTGCAAACTTGGCAGGAACATAAATTATTGTTGCATTGGCATTAGTATTTTTTTTTGCTTCTTCAACACTATCAAAAACAGGTAATTCCAAATGAGTAGTGCCGCCCTTACCTGGTGTGACCCCCCCTACCATATGAGTACCATATTTTATTGACTCAATAGTGTGAAATGTTCCCTGAGACCCTGTAATCCCCTGACATAGTACTCTTGTATTTTTATCAACTATTACTGACATTTATTTTTTTGATAACTCAACAACTTTTTGTGCAGCTTTACTCAGAGAAGACTCTGCAATTATATTTAAATTAGTATCATTAATTAACTTTATTCCCTCAGAGGCATTTGTCCCCTGAAATCTCACAATTATTGGAATTTCTAAACTTAATTCTTTCGCTGCATTAATAATGCCTGCAGCAATCATATCACATCTAATAATACCGCCAAAAATATTAATAAATATTGATTTAACTTTTGGATCTGATTGTATAATTTTAAAACCTTCTTTTGCTCGATTCTTATTGGCTGTACCTCCTAAATCAAGAAAATTAGCTGGCTCACTTCCAAAAAACTTAATGATATCCATTGTTGCCATAGCAAGACCAGCTCCGTTAACCATACAACCTATCGAGCCATCTAACTTAACATAATTCATTTGATTTTTTGATGCTGCAAGCTCAAGAGGGTCTTCTTCACTTTCATCTCTTAATTCTAAGATTTCAGAATGTCTAAATAATGCGTTATCATCAAATGTTATTTTTGAATCTAATAAGACTAAATTATCCTTACCATCTATTACAAGTGGATTAATTTCAATTGATGATGCGTCCAACTCAATAAATGAGGTTAATAACTTTTTGATAATAGAAATAAACTGATTTTTTTGATCTTTGTTAAAAAGTAATTGGTCACAAAATTTTGAAAATCCACTATCATTAACAAGCGTAAAATTTTCAAAATGATATGAAATAATCATTTCTGGTTTTTCTTTGGCAACTTCTTCAATATCAACTCCGCCAGAGATTGATGCCATTAACATTATTTTAGAAACTTTACGATCTATGATTAAACTAATATAATATTCTTTTTTAATTGAAGTCGCTTCTTCAATATACACTTGATTTACTTTTTTTCCTGATTTGCCAGTTTGCTTTGTTACCAAAGTATTTCCCATCATAAACAAAGCTTCCTTTTTTAAATTATCTAGATTGTTAACAAGTCTGACGCCGCCTTTTTCATTTTCATAATTCAAAAAATAACCTGAACCTCTGCCGCCAGCGTGTATTTGTGATTTTACAACCCATGATGAGCCGTTAAGATCTTTGATTAACAGATCTAAATCATCATTTTTATTATAAATTATACCTTTGGGGATTGGTAGATCATATCTTGAAAGAATTTTTTTAGCTTGAAATTCATGTATGTTCATTATTTAAAGTTATTTCTTTAAAAGTTTATTCGCTAAATTTGTGAGATTTTTTACAGCTTTTACTGAATTCATAAATAATTTTTTTTCCTTTTTATTAAGCTTTAACTCAATAACTTTTTCTACTCCTTTAGATCCAATTACTACGGGAACCCCAACGTACAAACCTTTAACCCCATACTCTCCACTAAGATATGCGGCACATGGAAGTATCTTTTTTAAATCCTTTAAATAACTTTCAGCCATTTCTAATGCTGCAGAAGCTGGTGCATAAAAAGCTGAAGCGTTCTTTAACAAAGCGCCTATTTCTGCTCCACCATTTCTTGTTCTTTCTATAATTTTGTCAATTTTTTTTGTAGTTGTTAATTTTAAACTTATTAATTCTGGAATAGGGATTCCTGATACTGTTGAATATCGAATTAAGGGAACCATTGTATCGCCATGACCACCTAGAACCATTGCATTTACATTTTCTAAAGAAACATTTAATTCTTTTGATATAAAATATTTTAATCTAG
>MDTE01002324.1_pt1 | contig 27278 bp, 26 predicted proteins | sample 811231 | NCBI WGS metagenome assembly MDTE01 (sample SAMN05326651, study PRJNA326480) | marine metagenome | isolation source: seawater | place: Indian Ocean: Red Sea | collected 2010
ATCAGCATCTCCGCTCGAAACCATACAAGTACCCCAAATAACCCTGTCATTTCTTACTAATCTATCACAATCTCTTTCTAACAAACCTTCTTTACGTTGTAATTTACTATAAAGAAGTTTTGCGTATTTTTCTCTTTTTGCTTTATCAGTAGAGTTGATTATTTCTATTTTATAATTTTCATCTAAACCAATTTCTTTAAGTTTTTCTTTTACAATTTCTTTTTTTGCTATTAATACTGGGATACCAAGACCATTACTTTTAAAGGCAATCGCAGCTTTTAATGTATTTTCATCTTCACCATCCGCAAAAACAACTTTTTTCTGAGATTTCTTTATTTGAGTATTAACTCCCTGCATAATAGTTGTTGATGGATCAAGTCTTTGTTTTAATTGTTCTTTGTAAGCTTCAAAATTTTCTATTTTTTTTCTAGCTACTCCGCTTTTTACTGCTGCTTTTGCTACAGCAGCTGGTATCACACTAATTAATCTTGGGTCAAAAGTTGAGGGAATTATATACTCTTTACCGTATATGGGTCTTTCCCCGCCCATTGCAGCAACAACTTCATCAGGAACATATTCTCTAGCAAGTTTTGCTATTGAATGTGCAGCAGCTACTTTCATTTCTTCATTAATTGTTTTGGCTCTAACATCCAGAGCACCTCTAAAAATATAAGGAAAACCAATTAGGTTATTAACTTGATTTGGATAATCAGATCTACCAGTTGCTACTATTGCATCATCTCTTACTTCATGTACATCTTCAGGATTGATTTCAGGATCAGGATTTGCGCAAGCAAATATAATTGGATTTTTTGCCATACTTTTTACCATAGTTTTTGTTAGAACATCTTTAGTCGATAAACCTAAAAAAACATCAGCGCCTTTAATTGCATCTTCAAGAGTTCGATGTTTTGTTTTAATTGCGTGAGCAGATTTCCATTGGTTAAGATTATCTCGACCCTTATATATGACACCTTTTCTATCTATCATTGTAATATTTTTACTTAAAACTCCGCTGTTCTTAAATAAATTTGAACATGCCATTGCCGAAGCTCCAGCACCATTCACAACAACTTTAATATCTTTAATTGATTTTTTAGATATATCCAAAGCATTTACTAAAGCTGCCAAAGTAATTATTGCTGTGCCATGTTGATCATCATGAAATATTGGAATGTCTAACTTTTCTTTTAATTTTTGTTCTATAATAAAACAATCCGGAGCTGCTATATCTTCTAAATTAATACCACCAAAACTTTTTCCAAGTGCTGATATACAATTAATGATTTCTTTAGAATCTGATGAATCTATTTCTAAATCAATAGCATCTATATCAGCAAAACGTTTAAATAAAATTGCTTTTCCTTCCATTACGGGTTTTGAAGCTAATGCTCCTAAATTTCCTAAGCCAAGTATTGCTGAGCCATTACTGATTACAGCAACTAAATTTCCTTTAGTTGTATAATCATAAGCTGCATCTGGATTATCAGCTATTCTTTTTACAGGCGCTGCAACACCAGGTGAATACGCTAGAGCTAAATCTCTTTTACTAGTCATTGGCTTTGAAGACAGAATTTCAATTTTTCCAGATTTTCCACTATTGTGGTAATCCAAAGCTTCTTGGTCTGTGTATTTATCTATTTTCGACTTTTTCTTCATTAGAAAAGCAAGTATCTTACAATTGTCACAAAAATAAGGCTTACATGTCAAGATGAACTTAATAGTTTCAACCTCAACATTTGGTTTTTTCACATTAATAAGTCGAATACTTGGTTATGTAAGAGATATTTTAATTGCGATTTTTTTAGGAACCAGTCTTTTTGCTGATGCTTTTTTTGTAGCTTTTAGATTACCCAACACATTTAGAAGATTGTTTGCTGAAGGAACCTTTAATGCAGCCTTTATTCCTAGTTATGCTGGTGAATTAGCAAAAAACAAAGTCAAAGCAAATAATTTTGCAAAAAATATATTTAATTTACTTTTTATAATTTTATTATTTTTTGTATTAGTGGCAGAAATTTTTATGCCACAACTAATTTTTTTAATAGCTCCTGGATTTTATAAAGATCCTGAAAAATTAAATCTTGCAGTACATTTAAGCAGAATTACTTTTCCTTTCCTTTTTTTTATTTGTCTAGCATCTTTTTTTGGAGCTATACTTAATTCATATAATAAGTTTGCCGCCGCCGCTGCTGCTCCAATTATATTAAATGTAATTTTAATTGGATCATTATTTTTTTCACAATGGATAAATATATCTAATGTTTTGGTTTTATCCTATGCAGTTTCTTTAGCTGGTTTTTTACAACTAATAATTCTTTTATTTTTTGTTAGAAAAAACTTTAAACCAATTTTAAGCATCAAAATAAAAATAGATAAAAAAATAAAATTTTTCTTCCGTAAATTACTGCCTAGTATTTTTTCATCAGGTGTGACCCAAATAAATATTTTAGTTGGAACTATAATTGCTTCTTTTCAAGCCGGTGCAGTTTCTTATCTTTATTATGCTGATAGAGTATATCAAATTAATCTTGCTATTGCCGGAATTGCTGTAGGCACAGTTATGCTTCCACAACTATCAAAAAATATAAAAAATAATAATTTTAAGCAAATTACTAATTTACAAAACAGAGGTTTAGAGCTTTGTTTGTTTTTGTCTGTACCTGCGGCTGTAGCCTTGGTATTAGCTTCAGATCAAATTATTACATCTTTATTTGGTTATGGTTCTTTTAATGAAGAAAGTGTAGTTAATACTTCTATAGCACTTACTTTTTTTGCTTTTGGTGTACCTGCATTCTCAATATTAAAAATTTTTTCAAATTTCTTTTTTGCCAGGAATGATACCAAAACTACTTTTTATCTCTCAGTTATCTCGGTAACTTTAAATATAATTATAAGCGTATCTTTGTTTAGTAAATTTGGTTTCGTTATAATCGCCATCGCAACTTCAATTTCTTCTTGGGTTAATGTTTTAATGCATTTTTATTTTATTAAAAAAAGAAAATTTCATACTTTTGATGACAAATTTATTTATAAATTTCCAAGAATGTTATTATCAGTAGTTGTAATGGGAATAGTTTTATATTTATTGCTTGGCTTTTTTTCAGATAAATTCGACTATAACGAGAGTTGGAAATTTATTTACTTGTTTATTATAGTGATAATTAGCTTAATAAGTTATTTTTTAATTTCAAATTTCTTAGGAGCGTTTAAGTTCAAGGATATTAAACTAAAAAATTAAATTTTATATATGCATCAAAAAAGAGTATTTTCAGGAGTTCAGCCCACAGGCAACTTACACTTGGGAAATTATTTAGGAGCAATTAAAAATTTTGTTGATTTACAAAATAAATTTGAATGTGTTTATTGTATAGTTGATTTACATGCAATTACTAACCGACAAGATCCAAAGGAATTAAAATCAAATATTTTAGAAACGACCGCAAGTTTTCTTGCTTCGGGACTAAATTCTGAAAAAAATATTATATTTAATCAAGCCAGCGTGTCTGCCCACAGCGAATTAGCTTGGATATTTAATTGTGTAGCTAGAATTGGCTGGATGAATAGAATGACCCAATTTAAAGAAAAAGCTGGAGTTAATAAAGAAAACGCTAGCGTAGGTTTATTGGTTTACCCAAACTTGATGGCAGCAGATATACTTATATATAAGGCCACACATGTTCCAGTCGGTGAAGACCAAAAACAACACTTAGAGTTAACAAGGGATATAGCGAAAAAATTTAATAATGATTTTAATTGTGAAAATTATTTTCCAATAGTTGAACCTTTAATTCCTAAAGAATTTTCTAGAGTTATGAGTTTAAGAGATGGAAAAAAAAAGATGAGTAAATCAGAAGATTCTGATCAAAGTCGAATAAATCTAAAAGATGAAAAAGATTTAATTATTCAAAAGATAAAAAAAGCAAAAACCGATAATGATCCCATTCCTACAGAAATACATGGACTTAAAAACAGACATGAAGCTGCAAATCTTATATCAATTTATGCAAGCATAAATGGAATTGAGGTTAATAAAGTTTTAAAGGAATTTGGAGGAAAAAACTTTTCAACTTTTAAGAGTAATCTTAGCGAATCAATAGTAGAAAAAATTTGCCCAATAGGCAAAGAAATAAAAAAATTATTAAAAGATAAAAATTATCTTAATAAAATATTAACAAAAGGTTCTGAAAGGGCTGTTTTAATAGCAAATAAGAACCTTAAAGAAATTTATGAAATTATAGGCTTAACAAAGTTTTCTTGATAAGAAAATTTTAGTATATTAAATAAGTAATTATTATGATGGTGGAAACAGAAAATACTCCAAATCCTGATACTTTGAAATTTTTGCCAGGTAAAAAAGTTTCTGAAGTTGGGCCAATAGAATTTTTAAAAGATGATAAAAATATTAAAGTATCATTAGCTAATAAAATATTAGCTCTTGAAGGAACTGTGATGGTTTTTTTTGGTACAGATTTTATCACTGTTAAAAAGAAGAAGGATTCAAATTGGGAAAATATTAAACATGGCGTTATTTCTGAAATTAATGATTATTATGCTAAAGGAAATAATGTTGTCGTTGCCAAAGATTTAAAATTGAAAAAGATTTTAAGTGAATCGAAATCTAATACTGAGTCAAATCAGTCTAGTGATACCATTAAAAAAATTAATGAAGTTTTAGATTCAAAAATAAGACCAGCCGTAGCAAGAGATGGAGGAGATATCACATTTAAATCATTTAAAGATGGGGTCGTAACTGTAGAATTAAAAGGCAGTTGTTCTGGATGCCCTAGTTCTATAATGACACTTAAGCAAGGTGTTCAAAATCTTTTGTGTCACTATATACCCGAAGTAAAAAATGTGGAGGCAGTTTAGTTAATGTCAAAAAAGATAGAAAAACTTTTTAAATCGTATAGAGATCAGTTGATTCATTTAGGAAAACTTTATGGCATAGTAGAAATCAAGAGTTATGCTAGAAGTTCAAAAAGACTTACAGTTTCACAACTAGAGTTATTATTAATTAAAAATAGAATTAAATTACCAGTTAATAGATCTAGCGATAAAGCACTTGCAAAACAGGAATTAAAAGAAAATTCTATAAGAAATGCTTATTTGTCACTAGCTATTATTTTTTTTATAGGTTGTTTGGTTACTATGAGACCATATATTAAAAGTGTAGTTAATGAAGTTAAGTTTACTTACACAGCTGAAGAATACAAAAGTACAAAAATTGAAAAATCTAAAAAGAAAAAAAACGAAAAATCTGAAAAACCAGAATTTAAACAAGAATTTGATAATACTGTAAGTTTGAATTCTGAAACTGCATTAAATTTATTCAAAGATTTAGGTTACTCTTTAAAAGGTGTTAGAGCGGGTCAAAAAGTAAAACCTATATATCTTACAAAACTTCCAAAAGATCTTAAAACTCTCGGTGATACAAAAACTAAAAGAGAATTATTCATAAAAATTCTTTTACCTTTGATATTAGATGAAAATAAAAAAATAACTGATGATAGGAAAAAACTTTTTAAAATATTAGGAAAAAACTTTAATACAATAGGAGAGAGAGTTTGGCTCAAAAGAAGATTTAAGGAATATAAAATTGATGATCAGGATTTAGCCAAACTTAAAATGAGAATGGATATTGTTCCTGTTTCTATTGCCATCGCACAAGCAGCAAACGAAAGTGGATGGGGAACATCTAGATTTGCTTTAGAAGGCAATGCTTTATTTGGTCAATGGACTTGGAGTAAAAAAGGAATTTCCCCAAAACAAAAAGATCCTAATCAAAGTCACAAAATTTTACAATTTCAGGTGCTCAAAGCATCAGTTAGAGCTTATAAAAATAATTTAAATACTCATAAAGCATATCAAGAATTTAGGGAGGTAAGAGCTCAATTAAGAGAGGAAGGCAAACCAATTGATGGTTTAAAATTAACCAAATATCTAAAAAAATATGCTGCGATAGGAGAAAAATATGTAATTATTTTAGAAGATATTATTGAAAAAAACAGATTAACAGATTTTGATAAAGCAAATTTATTACCTACAAATTTAAAAAAAGGTTTGGCTTTATAAAAATTAAATATCAATACTCTGCAATAACATATTGAATACCTAACCATCTCCATTTTCCCCCCTCTTCCCAAAGCGAACAGTTTATTCTACCTCTTTCACTTTTAAATTTTTCCTTTAGCAAAATAGTAAGTTCCATGTCATTTATGAATTGAATATCAGATTTTTTCCAAATATTACCTTCGTTAGAGTAGCAATTAATATTTTTAATATTTATTAGATCTTTAAAAAATTTAATCTTAACTTGAGGTGGATTTTCATTTTTTTTTATATATCGATTTTCGGGTGTAATTTTTTCATATGGAAATGGTAGAGTTTTTAATATTGATTTAAATCTTTTTAATTCTCCATATTTTTCATTTATAGGGAATCTGGGTAATTCAAGAAAATTTTTTGTAGGGTCGATCACTCCTGAATGTTGACCAAATGCAAATTCAAAATTTAAATCTTTAACAATTTTTTTTAAATTTGTACTATATTCTCCAAAAGGATAAGAAAAAATATTGGGTGAATAACCAAGTTCTTTTTTGAAAATTTTTATAGAAGTTAATAAATCATCTTTTATTTTATCATCTTTCCAGTCAATTAAGTATTCATGAGTGTGGCTGTGGTTACCTATTTTGACTAAATTACTTTCATCTAATTCTTTTATATGATTCCAAGTCATGTAACCATGTTTTCCTACTTCTCTAGTGCTCACAAAAAGTATAAATGGAATTTTTTTCTTCTTTAGAATCGGCCAGGCATTTAAATAAAACGATTCAAAAGCATCGTCAATTGTTAGAAGTAAATAATTTTTGTCGATATTAGTTTTAATAATCTTTTCGAATTTTTCGAAAGTAATAAATTCAATTTTTTGGTTATTTATTTCCTGTAAATGTTGTAAAAAAATTTCATTTCTAATATTAGTTGATGGATATTTGTTTTCTTCGAATCTGTGATACATCAATGCTATTACACCTTCTTTTGTATTCAGATTCTTTATATCTATTCCAAAGGATTTACTTATTGTTATTAATAGTAGTATCAATACAGATATTATGAATTTTTTATCTATTGATTGTAGCATGGATGTAAATTTTTTATTTGCAAAAACTAAAAATAAAACATTTAGTCAGATTTTGCAAAGTGATAAATCAAATAGTGATTTATTAATGAAACGAATTTTAGATTTTTTTAAAGAAAACAATCTAAAGTTTACTGATATATCGGCAATTTTTGTTAATCAAGGCCCTGGTAACTTTTCTGGGCTGAGAGGATCTATAGCAATAGTTAAAGGAGTAAGTTTGGCAAAAAATTTAAAATTATTTGGCTATAATACATTTTTATGGTCTTGCGTAAATTTTTTTAACAAAGAAGATTCTATTTATAGTTTTATTGAATTTAGAAAAAAATACTTTGTTAAAAAATTTGATAAAAAACTTAATAGCACTTCTAAGATAAAAGAAATTACTACAAACGAAATAATTAAAAATTATAATAGTAAATTTAAGGTTATTCCAAGAAATATGGTTAAAAAATTTGATCAAAAAATAATAAAACTTAACAATTTAAATATTGTGAATTTAGACCATAATAAACTTCAATTTCTTCAGTTAAAAGGCCTATTAAGTGAAAAATCGATTAAACCATTATATCTGGGTTAAACTCTTTTGAAAAAATTTATTTTGGTTATAATATGAAAATATAAACATGACTAGCATAATAGAAAATAAATGTATTAAAAAAGGTGTTAGGCTTACTGATCAAAGAAAACTAATTGCTCAAGTAATGTCAAAATCTACAGATCATCCTGATGTAGACGAATTACATAGTAGAGTTAATAAAATTGACTCTAAAATTAGCATTGCAACAGTTTATAGAACTGTAAAATTATTTGAGGAAGCCGGTATAGTTTCAAAACATGATTTTAAAGGTAATAAGGCTAGATATGAAGAAGTTCCAGAAGAGCATCACGATCATTTAATTGATATAAATACTGGTGAAATAACCGAGTTTGTTAATGAAGATATTGAAAAGCTACAAAAAAAAGTTGCTGAAAAACTTGGCTATAAATTAGTTGATCACAGATTAGAATTATATGGTTCAAAAATTAAGAAATAAAAAAATTGCCTAAAAAAATATTTATCAAAACCTTTGGATGTCAAATGAATGAATACGATTCAAATCGTATATATGATTTAACTTCTGTAATTGGATATAATAAAACAAACATAAAAAAAGAAGCTGATTGTTTTGTTTTAAATACTTGTCATATCAGAAAAAAATCAGCCGAGAAGGTTTATGATGAAATTGGAAGAGTAAAAAAAGATTTTAAAAATCTAAAAAAACCCTTAGTGGTTGTCTCGGGTTGTGTAGCACAAGCTGAGTCAAGCGAAATGCTAAAAAGAGAACCATATATTGATATGGTAATAGGACCCCAATCTTATCATAAAATTGGAGATTTAATTTTAGACTATCAAAGAAAAAAAGAGAAAGTTAATGAAACCGAATTTGATGTAGTGGGGAAATTTGATAGATTACAAAAAATTCCTAATTTACAAAATAATATTTCTTCTTACTTAACCATTCAGGAGGGTTGCGATAAATTTTGCCATTTTTGTGTTGTTCCTTACACAAGAGGTCCTGAACACTCAAGAGCTTTTGATCAAATTATTGACGAAGCATATAATTTAGTTAGCAACGGCGTAAAGGAAATTATTTTACTTGGTCAAAATGTCAATGCTTATAATTATAATGGGAAGTATAGACTTTCCTCATTAATTAAAAAATTAAATGATATAAAAAATTTAAAAAGAATCAGATTTATGACTTCACACCCAAAAGATATGACAAAAGATCTAATAGACTGTTACGGGGATTGTGAAAAATTGATGCCCTTTTTACATTTACCTATACAAAGTGGATCTAATAAAATTTTAAAATTAATGAATAGAAAACATGACCAAGAATATTATATAAATGTTATTAATAATTTAAAAAAAGTTAACAAAAATATAAAAATTTCAAGTGATTTTATTGTTGGGTACCCTGGAGAAACAGCGAAAGATTTTGAAGACACTATTGAGCTTGTAAAGAAAATAAAATTTATTAGTTCATATTCGTTTATTTTTAGTCCGCGCCCCGGAACACCAGCTTCTGCGAAAAAAATGAATAATATAGCTCAAAGTAAGAAAAACCTTCAAAGATTGCAAACTATTCTAGAAGATTTACAAAACGAAAATAATAAACAATATTTACAAAAAGATTGTGAAGTATTAATAGAAAATAAATTAGATAAACAAGAGAAGTATTTTGGTAGAACAAAATATATGACACCAGTTATATTTGAGGCAGAAGATTGTGAGATTGGAGAATTAGCTAAAGTAAAAATTACATCTTTTAATCAAAAAAATTTATTTGGCATTTGTAAAACTAGTAAAGTACAAGCAGCATAATCTCTGTGAAAATAAATAAACACAATAATAATAATAAAGAAGTTTCAATAACATACGGAGATGATAATTCAATAAATGTTAATGTATCTAATAACAAAATATTGATGGGTATAGCAGGATCATTTGATAGCAATCTTAAAGAACTAGAAAAAATTAGCGGTTCAAAAATTTATTTTCGAGGTAATTCAATAGCAATAAAAGGCAATAAAAATGCTAATGAAAAGGTTAAAGATGCAATCGAATATCTAATTTACCGCTTTAGATCAGATAAAAAAATAGATAGAAATGATATAGTGACAGCATTAAATAAAGATATGGTGCAAGATACAAAAAATCAAACTACTGTTCAGGCTTTGGGTGATGTAATTAAGACACCAAAAAGATCTGTAATACCTAGATCAAAAAGACAAAAAGAGTATGTTAGATCTCTTAAATCAAGCCAAATAGTAATGTCTTTGGGACCAGCAGGAACCGGAAAAACTTACTTGGCTGTCGCAGTAGCATTATCAATGTTATTAGAAAAAAAAGTTGAAAGAATAATACTATCAAGACCAGCTGTAGAGGCGGGAGAGAGATTGGGATTTTTGCCAGGAGACATGAAGGATAAAATCGACCCTTATCTAAGACCTTTGTATGATTCTCTCTATGACTTAATTGATTATGATAAAATTCAAAAAAAAATAGAATCAGGAAGTATTGAAATAGCACCGCTTGCTTTTATGAGGGGTCGAACACTAAAAAATTCATTTGCAATACTTGATGAAGCTCAAAATGCAACTGAAACACAGATTAAAATGTTTTTAACCAGAATAGGAGAGAATTCTAAATTGGTTGTAAATGGTGATCCATCACAAATAGATTTGCCAAATAAAAATCAATCAGGTTTAATAAAATCACAATCAATATTAAAAAATATAAAAGAAATATCAATTATAAATTTTGACCACCAAGATGTAATGAGACACCCATTGGTAACTAAAATTGTAGAAGCTTATCAAAAGAATACCAATGATAAAGGTTAATGTTGAAGTTAATAACAAATCCTGGAAAAAAAAAATAAAAAATCCTAAAAAATATTTTAATCAAAAACTAAAAAAAATTTCTAAAATAGTCAAGTTTTTTAAAGAAAAAAATGTAACTTTTACTATTTTACTAACAAGTTCTTTATACATGAAAAAACTTAATAAAAAATTTAGAAATAAAAATAAATCTACGGATGTATTATCATTTCCTTTTTTGCCTTTAAACTATTTAAAATTTAATAAAGGAAAAAAAATTTATCTAGGAGATGTAGCAATTTCTTACGAAATTATTAATTTCCGATCCAAAAAAAATAATTTTTTTTTAGAATTTGATAAAATTTGGACTCACGGACTTTTACATTTAATAGGTTATAATCACGTTAAAAATAAAGATTATTTAAAAATGCAAAAGATTGAAAAAAAAATTATCAGTTCTATTAGCTAAAAAAAGGGATTTAACTTGATTACATTATTAAATAATAAATTTTTATCTATATTTTTCTTACCTTTTTTAGCTGGTGCAATAACTATTCTTGGTTTTGCACCATATAATTTTACATTTATAAATTTCTTTTCTTTTTCTTTTTTATTATTTTTAATTTTACAAATTAAAAAAAAAACTCAATCAAAATATAGAAAAAAAAAATCTAATCGTTATTTTTTTTATTTAGGTTGCGCATTTGGTTTTGGTTTTTTTTTATTAGGTAATTATTGGATTACTATTTCTTTAACACATGATGAGATGTTTAGAGGTTTAATCCCCTTTGCCCTTATATTAATTCCCTTATTTTTATCCTTATTTTTTGGTTTAGCAATATTGCTGGTAGGAAATTTTGCAGAAAAAAGTATTTTTTTTGTTTTACTTTTTTCTTTAGTTTTTTCTATTTTTGAATTTTTAAGAGGAAACTTACTAACTGGATTTCCATGGAATTTGATTTCATATACTTGGTCCTGGTCTATTGAAAGTATACAAATATTATCTTTAATTGGCACCTATTCACTAAGTTTAATTTCGATTACATTTTTTTGTATTCCTTTTCTTTTTTTTCAAAGAAAAATTTATTTAAAAAATATTTTTTTTACATTATTTTTTTTGTTTATTTTTATCATTAACTACTCTTACGGAATATTTAAACTTAACAGTGGTAATTACAGATATGATCAAAAAATAAATGTTAAAATAATTTCACCTAACTTTTCACTAAAAGATTACAATATTAACTCCGAAGAATCGCAAATTAAAAGACTTATTAAAATCAGCAATCCTCAAAAAGATAAAACTACATTGTTCATTTGGCCAGAAGGAATATTTTATCAATCAAATTTACAAGATATACAAAAATACAAAAATTTATTTAAAGATAAATTTTCTAAAAATCATTTAATTATTTTGGGTATAAATAATTTTACTCATCAGAATGATTCAAATGATCAAAAATATTATAATAGTTTAGTAGTGTTAGATCATAATTTAAAAATTGTATCTTTATATAATAAAATTAATCTTGTGCCTTTTGGTGAGTTTTTACCTTTAGAAAAATTTTTATCTAAAATTGGACTAAAAAAAATAACACCTGGATATAACTCATTTTCACCTGGTGATAACAGAACATTAATAAATCTAGGTGATGATTTTGATAAAAAATTAATATTACCACTAATTTGTTATGAAATTATATATCCAGCAAAAATTAAAAAAAAAAATCAATTTCCTGATTTAGTAATTAATATTTCCGAAGATGCTTGGTTTGGTAAATCAATAGGTCCACATCAACACTTTACGAAAGCAATTTATAGATCGGTTGAAGAGGGTATTTTTATAGCAAGATCAGCAAATAAAGGAATTTCTGCCTTTTTGGATCCTAATGGAAGAGTACTTAAATCACTTAATACGAGAGAGTCAGGCAATATTGAGCAAAAATTTCCCCATTTTTATGAATTGACTTTATTTTCACAGTATGGAAATAAAATATTTTTTTTAATAATTATGTTGTATATATTCCTAATTTTAATTTTTAAAAATTTAAAATCTAATGAGTAAAAAATCATATTTATTTACAAGTGAATCTGTCTCAGAAGGTCATCCAGATAAAGTTTGTGATCGGATTTCCGATATGGTTGTAGATACCTATTTGGAAAAAGAACCTTTCTCAAGAGTTGCATGTGAAACGTTAACAACTACCAACAAGGTTGTGTTAGCAGGTGAAACAAGAGGACCAGAAATTAAAAAGGATGACTTAATTCAAAAAGTTCGTAATTGTATTAAAGATATAGGATATGAACAAAAAGGTTTTCATTGGAAAAATTGCAGCATAGATGTTCATTTACATTCTCAATCAGCTGATATTGCAATGGGTGTAGATTCAAAAGGTAATAAAGATGAAGGAGCAGGAGATCAAGGAATAATGTTTGGTTATGCTTGTAATGAAACGGAGGTTTTAATGCCAGCTCCTATTTATTATTCCCATAAAATTTTAGAATTAATGGCTATAGATAGAAAAAATGGTAGTGCAGATAAGCTAGAACCTGATTCAAAAAGTCAAGTTACAATGATGTATGAAAATGGCAAGCCAATAAAAGTTACTTCAGTAGTTATTTCAACACAACACTCACCTAAAGTAAATCAAGCACAAGTCAAAGAAATTGTTAGACCATATTTGGAAAAATCTATTCCAAAAGAATTATTATCTGGATTAAAGGATGAAGAATTTTATGTAAATCCAACTGGACAATTTATAATTGGTGGACCAGATGGAGATTCTGGTTTGACAGGAAGAAAAATTATTGTTGATACTTATGGGGGTGCAGCCCCACATGGTGGAGGAGCTTTTTCTGGAAAAGATCCTAGTAAAGTAGATAGATCAGCTGCTTATGCCGCAAGGTATGTAGCAAAAAATGTTGTTGCTTCAAAAATTGCTGACAAATGTTTAATTCAACTTGCTTATGCAATCGGCGTTTCAAAACCTTTATCAATTTATGTTGATCTATTTGATGGAGATGAAAAAAAATGTAAACACGTAGAGAAATTGATTAACGATAATTTTGATCTAAGTCCCAGAGGTATCAAAGAAATGTTATCATTAAATAGACCTATATACGAATGTACGTCTGCCTACGGTCATTTTGGAAGAAAACCAGGACCGAATGGTGAATTTTCTTGGGAAAAAACTGATAAAACAGCGGTTTTTAATAAGTAAAACTTGAAAAATATTGAAATATAAACTAAATAATACTTAAGTTACCTGGAAAATCCAAAATGGGCTTTAGCCCATTTTTTTTTAGGGAAAACAAATTTAGAAATATGCTGAATCAAAGATCAGATAAAGTTGAGCTTTTAAGAATAGCCGAAACTGTTGCGGCAGAAAAATCTATAGATAAAGAAACCATTTTAACTTCCATGGAGTCAGCAATACAAAAAGCTGCAAAAACTAAGTTTGGCTCTGAAAATGATATAAGGGCAAAAATTGATAGAGAAAGCGGAGATATTAGTCTTCATAAAGTACTAACTGTTGTTGAAAAACAAGAAAATTTTAATAATGAAATTTCTCTAGAAAATGCAAAAAAAATGAAGGATAAAAAAGATTTCAAAATTGGGGATGAAATATACGAACAACTACCCCCAGTGGATTTTGGAAGAATAGCAGCTCAAACCGCCAGACAAGTGATAACTCAAAACGTTCGTGCTGCTGAAAGAGAAAGGCAGTACAATGATTTTATAGGAAAAAAAGGTGAAATTTTAAGCGGAATAGTAAAAAGATTAGAATATGGAAATGTGATCATCGATTTAAATAGATCAGAAGCAATTATAAGAAAAGAGGAACTCATACCTAGAGAAATTCTTAAAACTGGAGACAGGATTAAAGCATACTGTTATGATGTAATTAGAGAAAACAAAGGACAACAAATTTTTCTTTCAAGAGCTCATCCAAAATTTATGGAAAGATTATTTTTTCAAGAAGTTCCAGAAATTTATGATGGAATTATTGAAATTAAATCTTCGGCTAGAGATCCTGGTAGTAGAGCAAAAATTAGTGTTTACTCAAAAGATTCATCAATAGACCCAGTGGGAGCTTGTGTTGGAATGAGAGGTAGCAGAGTTCAGTCAGTAGTAAATGAACTAAATGGTGAAAAAATTGATATAGTTCATTGGTCTGAAGATATTGCATCTCTTGCTGTAAGTGCACTAGGTCCAGCAGAAATTCAAAAAGTAATTATTGATGATCAAAACAAAAGACTCGAAGTTATTTTAACTGAAGAAAACTTAAGCAAAGCGATAGGAAGAAGAGGACAAAATGTTCGATTAGCATCTAAATTAATTAATTTTGAAATAGATATATTAACAGAAAAAGAAGAATCTGAAAAAAGACAATTAGAATTTAAAGATAAAACTGAAATTTTTATAAAAAATTTAGAGGTAGACGAAACTTTAGGACAGCTTTTAGTTGCTGAAGGATTTTCTTCGATCAAAGAAATTGATCAGTCAACGCAAGATCAAATAGCAAAAATTGAAGGAATAGAAGATAATACAGCAAAAGAACTTAAAGAAAGAGCAAAAGAATATTTAATTAAAGAAAAGGAAAATATTGAAAAAAAATTAAAAGATCTTGGTGTGGAAGAAGATTTAATAAATCACAAAGGGCTTACGCCGGGAATGTTGTTGACGCTGGGTGCTAAAAAAATTAAAACTTTGTCTGATTTTGCAGAACTTTCTAGCGATGAACTAGTAGGCGGTTATGATGAAAAAAAAGGTGTTAGATTTAAAATTGATGGATATCTAGAAGAGTTTGCTTTAACTAAAGCCGAAGCAGATGAATTAATTATAAATGCTAGAAATATAGTATTTAAATAAAGGACATGTCTTTATATGGAAGAAAAAAAAAAGAAAAAAAAACTTACTTTAAGTATATCGTCAAACAAATCACATAATGTTTCTAACTATGGGCAAAGTAGTGGAAAAACTTCAGTAGTTATAGAGAAAAAACCTCAAAGAAGATGGGGTGAAAAAAAGTTTCAACCAAGAGATAGTAATTATAATAAGCCTAAATCAAGTAATGATTTTGCTTCAAAAAAACATTTAGCAAATAAGAATTTTGACATTAGGCAAATGGCTGAGGAAAGAGCTACAAAAAGATTTAAAACTATTAAAGAAGATATTATTGAACAAAAAAAGAAAAATTTAGGAAAAGAAAAAGGTTTTATTTCTAAAAGAGAAAGCAAGCTTACTCTGTCAAAAGCATTAGATGATGATGCATTCGATGGTAGAGAAAGAAGTTTGGCATCAGTAAAACGAGCAAGACTTAAAGAGAAGAAAAATCAAGATTTAGAAAAAACAAAAGTTGAAATCAAAAAAGTTGTTCATGAAGTAAATATTCCAGATAAAATTAGTATACAAGAGCTTTCTAATAGAATGGCTATGCAAGCTAGCGCTATAATTAAACACCTTTTAGAAATGGGTGTGGTAGCAACAATTAATCACACTATTGATGCTGACACTGCTGAATATCTTGTAAAAGAATTTGGTAATGTTGCCATAAGAGAAAAAAAGCCAGATTTAAATATTTCTGTTCCTAAAAAAACAGAAAACAAAAATTTAAAATCAAGGCCTCCAATTGTAACTATCATGGGTCACGTTGATCATGGAAAAACTTCACTACTAGATACTTTAAGAAAAACAAATGTTGTTGCTGGAGAACATGGTGGAATTACTCAACATATTGGAGCCTATAATGTAAAAACAGAAAAAGGAAAGAATATTACATTTATTGATACGCCTGGTCATGCAGCTTTTACTGAAATGCGAGCTAGAGGATCTAAAGTTACAGATATTGTTGTTTTAGTTGTTGCAGCTGATGATGGAGTTAAACCACAAACAATAGAAGCAATACAACATGCTAAAGCTGCTAAAGTACCAATTATTGTCGCTATAAATAAATGTGACTTACCATCGGCAAATCCACAAAAAGTAAAAAATGAACTCTTGCAACATGGATTAATAGCAGAAGAACTAAGCGGAGATACTTTATTTGCTGAGGTTTCAGCTACTACTAAAAAAAATTTAGATAAACTTAAAGAAAATATTATTCTTCAATCAGATCTTCTTGATCTTAAAGCTAGTTTTGAAGGTTTTGCTTCTGGAGTTATATTGGAATCTAGAATTGATAAAGGAAAAGGGCCAGTATCTACAGTGTTAGTTTTAAATGGAAGCTTAAAAAAAGGAAATTATTTTGTTAGTGGAAACACTTGGGGAAAAATAAGAGCAATGATAAATGATGAAGGCAAAACTGTCGAATCGGCTTTACCTTCAACTCCTGTCGAAATTTTGGGTATGAATAATTCTGCATTTGCTGGAGACGATTTTGTAGTAGTAGATTCCGAAGAAAAAGCTAAAGAAATAAATAAATATAGAATTGAAGATAATAAGTCAAAACAAGCTACAACTATATTAGCAAACAAAGAATCAGCGTTTAGTGACAGCTCTTCTCCAAAAGAATTGGCAATAATTATAAAATCTGATGTTCATGGTTCTAGCGAAGCATTAAAAAATGCAGTTGAAAAAATAAAACATCCAGAGGTTACACCCAAAATAATTTTATCAAATATTGGTTTAATTACAGAAACAGATGTTACGCTTGCAAGAACTTCTAATGCTATTATTATAGGGTTTAACGTAAGAGCAAATAAAGAAGCTAAGAAATTAGCTGAAACTCATAAATTAAGCATAAAGTATTTCAATATAATTTATGAAGTTTTAGATTTTATAAACAATTCATTATCAGGGTTATTAAAACCAAATATAAAGGAACAGATCGTAGGTTCAGCAGAAGTTCAGGCAATTTTTAAAGTTTCAAAAATTGGAAAAGTGGCTGGATCTAAAGTTATTGATGGGGAAATAGTAAATAATCTCAATGCAAGGTTGATAAGAGACGGAAGTGTATTATATACCGGTTCGATAGGCAGTATTTTTAGAGAAAAAAATGCTGCAAAACAAGTAGCCGCAGGCCTTGAGTGTGGTATAACCCTCAAAGATTTTGCTGATTATAAAGAAAAAGATGTAATTGAGGTATACAAAATTATAGAAACAGAAAGAAGAATTTAATGATTAAACAGAATAATAATGCACCATTTTCTCAGAGACAATTAAGAGTAGGAGAATTAATAAAACAGTCTCTTGGACAAATTTTTTTAAGAGATGAAGCAAAATTACCAACTTTGATAACAAAAAATATTACAGTTACCGAAGTAAGAATGAGTCCAGATCTTAAGAGTGCAAGAGCTTATGTGATTCCATTAGGTGGAAAAGATACTGAAAATACCGTAAGTGTGCTAACTCAATTTTCTCATCTTATAAGAAAAGCTTTATCAAAAAAAATAGACATGAAATTTTTACCAAAAGTTTCCTTTATCGGCGATACATCATTTGATTATGCTGAGAAAATAGAAAAACTTATTCAAAAAAATAAATAATTATGAAAAAAAATAAAAAAAAAATAATTGATTCTTTAAAAATAAACCCAAAAGATGTTGGTTCTTCTGAAGTCCAAATAGGATTATTAAGTGAAAAAATAAATAATCTATCTGAACATTTCAAAAAAAACAAAAATGATAAGCACTCAACAAGAGGATTATTGAGAGTTGTAAATCAAAGAAAAAGGTTATTGGAATATCTTAAAGATAATAATATTGAATCTTATCAAAACGTGCTAACAAAATTAAAATTAAGAAAATAAATGTTTAAAATACACAAAGAAGAAATTGAACTAGAAGGTAAAAAAATAACACTTGAAACAGGAAAAATAGCGCGTCAAGCAGACGGAGCTATAATTGCAACTTGTGGTGAAACAGTTGTTATTTCCACTGTGGTTGGAGCTAAGAAAGTTAATGAAGAAATAGATTATTTTCCTTTATCCGTTAACTACCAAGAAAAATATTATGCAGCAGGTAAAATACCTGGTGGCTATTTTAAAAGGGAAGCAAGACCGACTGAATCCGAAACATTAATTTCAAGATTAATAGATAGACCTATTCGCCCATTATTTCCAGAAGGTTTTAGAAATGAAGTTCAAGTTTTGCCTACAGTGCTTTCATACGATAATGAAAATGAAGCTGATATACTTTCTATAATTGCATCTTCTGCAGCTTTGTCCATTTCAGGATTACCATTCAAAGGCCCTATAGCAGCTTCTAGAGTTGGTTATATAAACGATCAATATGTTTTAAATCCATCAAAAGAACAATTAAAAGAATCAAAGTTAGATTTAGTTGTTGCAGGAACAAAGGATGCAGTTTTAATGGTTGAGTCAGAAGCGTCAGGTTTAACCGAAAAACAAATGCTAGATGCTGTCAGATTTGGACATGAAAAATTTGCTCCAGTAATTAAGGCGATAGAAAATCTTAAAAAAAAGTCTTCAAGAGAAGAATGGAAAATAGAGGAAAAAGATTATAGTAAATTAAAAAATAAAATTTCCAAAGAATTAAAAAAAGATCTAGAAAAAGCATTCTCTGAAAAAGATAAGAAAAAAAGATCAGATTTAGTTAATTTAGCAACAGAAAAATGCAAATCTTTATTTGAAGAAGATGAAACATATTCTGAGCTTGAAGTATTATTACAACTAAAAAATTTAGAAAAGGATATTGTAAGAACAAAAATACTTAAAACTAAAAAAAGAATAGATGGTCGTGGTTTATCTGATGTAAGAGCAATTAAATGTGAGGTAGGTATATTACCAAGAACACATGGGTCTGCGTTATTTACTAGAGGTGAAACTCAAGCTTTAGTCACAACAACATTGGGAACGACGGAAGATGAACAAAGAATAGAAAGCTTGGAAGGGCAAAAGAGAATAAGATTTATGTTGCATTACAATTTTCCTCCATTTTCAGTTGGTGAAACAGGAAGAATAGGTACAGGCAGAAGAGAAGTGGGACATGGAAAACTAGCATGGAGAGCTTTAAATTCATCATTGCCAGAAAAAGAAAAATTTCCTTACACTTTAAGAATAGTTTCAGAGATAACAGAGTCTAATGGTTCTTCATCGATGGCAACTGTTTGCGGGGCGTCTCTAGCACTTATGGATGCGGCTGTTCCAATAGCTGAACCTGTAGCTGGAATAGCAATGGGTTTAATAAAAGAGAAAAAAGAATTTTCAGTTTTATCAGATATTTTAGGTGATGAAGATCATCTTGGGGATATGGATTTTAAAGTTGCGGGTACAAAAAGTGGAATTACATCATTGCAAATGGATATAAAAATTACTGGAATAACTTTTGAAATTATGGAGCAAGCATTAACACAAGCTAAAGATGGTAGAGCATATATTTTAGAAGAAATGAATAAGGCTATTAAATCTTCAAGAAAAGAGGTGTCTAAATACACTCCTAAAATTGAAACTGTTAAGGTTGATAAAAAAGATATAGCTGCAGTTATAGGAAAAGGTGGAGCTACAATTAGAGAAATTGTAGAACTATCAGGAGCTAAGGTAGATGTTAAAGATACTGGAGAAGTTACTATTGCAGCTCCAGATGAAAAATCTAGAAAAAAAGCAATGGAGATGGTTAAAGATATTATTGCAAAGCCTGAGATGGGAAAAATTTATAAAGGTAAGGTTGTTAAAATAATGGAGTTTGGTGCTTTTGTAAATTTTTTAGGAAAACAAGATGGTTTAGTTCATATTTCACAACTTGCAGGAAAAAGAGTTGCTAAAGTTTCTGATGTTGTAAAAGAAGGTGATGAAGTTTCTGTTAAAGTAATAGGTTTTGATAGAGGTAAAGTTAAGCTTTCAATAAAAGAGGCTAGCTAAGTAATATTTTTTGGGTTTGGCATTCCTACTTTATTATAACCAGCGTCTACATAATGAATTTCACCAGTAACAGCCGCAGATAAATCACTGATCAAATATAAAGCTGACCCACCCACATCATTAATATCTACATTTCTTTTTAAAAGCGAATGATCTTCATTCCATTTATATAAAAATTTTGCATCTCCAATAGCAGAAGCTGCCAAAGTTTTTATGGGACCTGCGCTTATTGCGTTTATTCTTATTCCTTTTGATCCTAAATCCCTTGCAAGATATTTTACACTACTTTCTAATGCCGCCTTGCAAACTCCCATAACATTATAATTTGGAATTATTTTAGAAGACTCATAGGTTAATGTTAACATACTTGAACCTTTGTTCATTATTTTTGAAGCTTCTTTTGCTATCTCGGTAAGAGAAAAACAGGAAATAAGCATGCTTTTCAAAAAATTATCTCTTGTAGTGTTTAAATATTCTCCCGAAAGTTCAGACCTATCAGAGAAAGCAATTGCGTGCACAACAAAGTCCAAACTACCCCATTTTTTTTTAATATCATCAAATGTTTTTGCTATATCTTCTTTTTTTTCGACATCGCAGCTTATAGTGAAGTCTGATTTTAAAGATTCAGCCAGAGGAACTACCCTTTTTTTTAATGCATCGCCTAAATAAGTAAAAGCAAGTTCAGCACCGTGCTCAGATAGTTTTTTTGCTATACCCCAAGCGATTGAACGATCATTAGCAACCCCCATAATCAACCCTTTTTTTCCTTTTAATAAAGACATATTGTTCAATCTGTTTTTTCAAAAACTAATGTTGCATTAGTTCCACCAAACCCGAAACTGTTAGACATAATTGAATTTAATGGCACATTTTTTTCTACTTTTGTAACTATCGGATAATTTTTAGCACCATCATCTATTTCATTTATATTTATTGAGGCAGATATAAAACTATTTTTCATCATTATTAAACTATAAATAGCCTCATGCACTGATGTTGCACCAAGTGAATGACCAGAAAGTGATTTAGTAGAGCTTATTTTAGGAATTGAATTTTTGAATACTTTTCCGACGGCTTCAAGCTCAGTAATATCACCTACAGGCGTGGATGTTCCATGCGTATTTATATAATCGATTTTATTTTTACTTGTACTTAGTGCCATTTTCATACATCTAACAGCTCCTTCGCCGGAGGGAGCAACCATATCATAACCGTCAGATGTAGCACCATACCCAGAAATTTCTGCATATATTTTAGCACCTCTTGCTTTTGCATGTTCATACTCTTCTAAAACCAAAACACCGCCTCCACCAGAAATAACAAATCCATCTCTAGTTTTATCATAAGGTCTTGAAGCTTTTTCTGGAGTATCATTATATTTAGATGATAAAGCAGTCATTGCATCAAACATTGCTGTCATTGCAAAATGAACCTCATCGCTGCCACCAGCAAAAACTATTTTTTGTTTACCTAGTTGAATTTGCTCCATTGCATTTCCAATACAATGACCACTAGTTGCGCAAGCAGAACTAATTGTATAATTTACACCTTTTATTTTAAATGGTACGGCTAAAGTTGCTGATGCAGTGCTTGACATGGTTCTTGGCACTACAAAAGGGCCCATTTTTTTTGGATTCTTATCACGAGTTTTATCAGCTGCAAGTATTACATTTTTAATTGAAGGACCTCCTGACCCCATTATCATCCCAGTTGTAAAATTACTTACATCTTTTTCTTCTAAACCTGAGTCTTTAACAGCTTCCTTCATAGCAATATAATTATATGCCGATCCAGGACCCATGAATCTAATAACTTTTCTATCAACGTGATCTTCAAGTTTGATATTTGGAATTCCATGAACATGGCTTTTTAAATTAAATTCTTTATATTCCTCAGAAAATGTGATTCCTGATTTTGAATTAATCAAAGACTGATAAACTTCTTCTTGATTATTTCCTAAGCAAGAGACAATTCCGATTCCAGTTATTACTACTTTTTTCATTTATTTAAATAACCCTACTTTTAAACCTTCAGCTTCATAAATTGGTTTATTGTCCGAGAATAATATTCCATCTGCTAAACCTACAACAGCCCCTTCTTTTTTAAGAATTCTTTTCATATCAACTTGATATCTTGCAATTTTGACATTTTTAAGCACTTCTCCTGTAAATTTCACTGAATTAACCCCCAAAGCTCTTCCTTTTCCTGGTTCACCTTGCCAACCTAAAAAAAACCCTACCAATTGCCACATTGCATCTAATCCTAAGCAGCCAGGCATCACAGGATCTTCCTTAAAATGACAATCAAAAAACCACATTTTTTCTTTTATATCAAGTTCAGCCTCAATTAATCCTTTTTTAAATTTTCCTTTTGAATCTTCGATATTTGTAATTCTATTAAACATTAACATTGGCGGAGAAGGTAGTTTAGCATTTCCAGGTCCGAATAACTTACCATTAGCACAATCAATTAATTCTTCATATTTATAACTGTTTTTTTTTACCATATAGATAAACTAATACTTGATTCACTTTTGTTATTAAATATATTTAGTTTAGAATAATTATAAATAAAAAGGTACTAAAATCATCATTTTGAACATAATGCAACAACTTAGGCTTCATATAGAAAGACTTAGAACTTCTGGTTTAAGGCCAACCAAGCAAAGACTTGCTTTATGCAAGATATTATTTGATAGAAAGGAAACTTTTCATTTTACAATAGAAAAATTAAAACAAATTGTAGATAGAAATAGTAAAAAAAAAATCTCTTTAGCGACTTTATACAATACAGTTCATGCGTTTAAAAGAAATGGCTATCTTAAAGAAATATCATTAAAAGGAAATAAAACTTTTTTTGATACAAATACAAAAAATCATTATCATTTTTATGATGAAGATACATCTCAATTGATTGATATAAATAATGAAAACATCCAATTAAAAAATTTACCAGATGCACCAAATACAAAAAAAATTAAAGAAGTAGAAATTATAGTTCGCATTGAGAATAATTATCAAAAATAAAAAAAATAATTTAATTAAGATTAAGTTTTTATTTATTCAATTTAACTCATTGACTTCTAATTTAGAATCATTATAAACTATATTTACAAGGAGAGATAATAATATGGCACTTAAAGGAAGTAAAACAGAAGGAAACTTAAAAGCTGCTTTTGCAGGTGAAAGCCAAGCAAATCGTAGATATTTATACTTTGCGCAAAAAGCTGATGTAGAAGGTTATAATGATGTTGCTTCAGTTTTTAGATCAACTGCGGAAGGTGAAACTGGACATGCGCATGGACATTTAGAATTTTTGGAGGAAGTAGGTGACCCAGCTACTGGCAAACCTATCGGAGAAACCAAAGATAACCTTGCGTCCGCTGTTGCAGGAGAAACACATGAATATACTGATATGTATCCTGGAATGGCAAAAACTGCTAGAGAAGAAGGATTCGAAGAAATTGCTGATTGGTTTGAAACTTTAGCTAAGGCAGAAAAATCTCACGCAGGCAAATTTCAAAAAACACTTGAGTCAATAAAATAATTATATTTTGGTGGGGAAAAGCCCCACCAAAAAAAATAAAATGAATAAAGAGGGCAGCACACAAGCTCCAATAAGACATCCAATAGATTTCAATCATCCTGATTTTCTCGATAAAAAAAAATTGGATGAGGAAATGAGAAGGGTTTTTGATATTTGTCATGGGTGCAGAAGATGTTTTAATCTTTGTGAAAGTTTCCCAAAACTTTTTGAAATGATAGATGAATCAAAAAATGAGGATGTAGATAGTTTATCTAGTGATCAATTTGCTCCAGTAGTAGATTCTTGCACACTTTGTGATATGTGTTTTATGACAAAATGTCCCTATGTTCCACCGCATGAGTTTAATTTAGATTTTCCGCATTTGATGCTTAGATATCGTGCACTTCAAAAAAAACAAAATAAACTACCAATAACTCCAAAACAGTTAGCAAAAATAGATAGAAATGCAAGAATTGGAATTAAATTTTCTTGGCTTATAAATTGGCTTTCTGATTCTAAAAATAAATTTTTTAGAAAAGTATTAGAATTAATAGCAGGGATAGATAAACAAGTTCTACTTCCAAAATATAATTCTGAAACATTTACAAATTATTTTAAAATAAATAATGATTCTATAAATTTAGAAAACTATAAAATAAACAGAAAGGTAGTAATTTATTCAACATGTTTTGTAAATTTTAACAAAAAAACAACTGGAGTAGCAGCTCTTAAAGTTTTAAAAAAAAATGGCGTACAGGTCCAAGAAGCTTATCCAGGTTGTTGCGGTATGCCTTTTCTAGAACAGGCTGATTTACCAAAAGTTGTTGAGCAAGCAAAAAAAATTTCAAAAGATCTTTTAAAATGGGTGGATAGTGGCTACCAAATAATTACACTCACAGCAAGTTGTGGACTCATGCTAAAGTTTGAGTGGCCATTATTATTGCCGCGTGACGAAAATATAAAAAGATTATCAAAAAATGTCAGCGATATTGATGAGTATATAGTTGATATTTCAAGTAAAGAAGGTCTAGCCGAAGGTCTTGAAGAAATCGACGGAGGAGTAACAATTCATCATGCTTGTCATGCCAGAGCGCAGAATATGGGAATAAAAGCTAGAGATATGCTTAAATTAATTCCAAATATTAATATTGATGTAGTCGAGAGATGCGCTGGTCATGGAGGAACTTTTGGGGTTATGAAAGCAACACACAATTTTGCATTAAAAGTAGGAAGATCTACATCAAGGCAAATAAAGAAAAAAAATAATAAATACATGGCTTCAGATTGTCCTTTGGCGGGCAAACATTTAAAACAGCTTGAGGTGGATACAAACATTTCTAATGATGAGGCATTACACCCTATAGAATTATTAGCTAAGGCATATAAACTATGATCATGACAAGAGAAAACAGGTTGGTAGAAAAAAAAGATTTAATTTCTCCAAAAGAATATGCGTTAAAAAGAAAAGAAATTAGACAAAAGCTACTAAATTATAAAAAGCAAAGAAGAGTTCCGATTGGTCCATATGCTACTTTTTATTTTGAAAGCTTTGAGACTATGCTTGGACAAATTCAGGAGATGATACATATCGAAAAAGGTGGAGAAAAACAGTTAAATGACGAATTAAATGCTTATAATCCCTTAATTCCAAAAGGTGACGAACTTGTTGCAACACTAATGTTTGAAATTGACGATCCTATTCTCAGAACAGATTTTTTAAGCAAAGTTGGGGGAATAGAAAAAAAAGTTTTAATACAGTTAGATAATGAAAAAATTAAAGCAATACCTGAAAATGATGTAGATCGTACCTCAGCAGAAGGTAAAGCTTCATCCGTGCAATTTATACACTTTAATTTTTCTAATGAGCAAATAAAGAAATTTAAACATCCTGATACTAAAATTTCTTTATCTATAGACCACAGTTTATATAATCATGTAACTGAAATTTCAAAAGAAACTAAAAACGCATTAGCAAAAGATTTTATTTAATCTTTCCCCACAAATAATTTTCAGAGATCCAACCACTATAATTGCCAGAGTTAACTTTGCACCATGTATTTTTACATTTTTTTATTAAAACTAATCTTCCAACTTGAAGTTTTGCAATAGGTTCCGAATAAACGGTAGGTTTTTTGTAAAGAATAGAACTATCTTTAATATTAATTGCTGTTTTTTTTTTAGATAATTGTGAAATATGTATCCATCCAGAGTTTTTTTCAAAATCTTTTATTTTTCTCCATGTTTCAGATTTATCTAAAATTTCTAGAGGTAAATATTTTTTTTTATAGATGTATTTAATAGGATATTTTTTAGATGGACCCAAACGAACATTTACTTCATTATTTTTTAAAGATAAAAAATTTAAATTTTCGTTTGCTAGAATTTTTGGATTTAAAAAATTCACTAAAAATAGCAAAACTAAAAAATTGAATAAATTTTTATTAATAGTTTTCATTACAATAACAGTCAGAACGTTTGTTTAGTTTTACTTTTCTAAATGTAAGTTTCAATCCATCTATTATTAATACATAACCACAAAGAGTATCTCCTATTCTGAGGATCTCTTTTATTACTTCATTTGCTTGAATGCTTCCTATAATACCCCCTAGAGAGCCTAGGACGCCCTCATATTCACAATTATCGGTATCAGGGTTTACAGGCATTCTTGGTATAAAGCACCTTAAGCAAGGAGAGTTTTTTTTAGAAAAATTGAAAGTATAAACTTGACCATCAAATTTACTTATTGCTCCAGAAACTAAAGTTTTTTTATTTTTTAAGCAATAGTCATTTATTAAAAAACGTGTTCTAAAATTATCACTTCCATCAACTATAAAATCATAATTTTTTCCAATTTTATTTATATTTTTTTTAGTTAATTTTTCGTTGAAAGATTTTAATTTTATATCAGGGTTAATTTTTCTTAATTTGTTGATTGCAGTAGAAGCTTTTTTTCTTTTTAAATCATTCATTGAAAAAATAATTTGGCGAGTAAGATTAGATATTTCAATAGTATCTTTATCAATAATGCCGATATTACCCACACCTAATGATGTTAAATATATTGCAATAGGTGAACCTAATCCACCGGCTCCAACAATTAATACGCTAGATTTCAAAAGCTTTTTTTGACCAACTGCTCCAACTTTTTTTAAAATTATTTGCCTTGAATATCTTTCTATTTGTTTTTTTGAGAATTTCATTATATTTTTTATTTACCAGTTGAACCAAAACCACCTTTTCCTCTTAAAGTATCTGGTAAATTTTTTACTTCTTCTAACTCCATTTTTTTTATGGGTGTTAAAATCATTTGAGCAATTCTATCTTTATTATTAATAATAAATTCAGTATTACTATGGTTAAAAAGTATTATTTTAATTTCACCTCTATAATCACTATCAATTGTTCCGGGTGTATTTAAAACGGAT
>MDTE01091394.1_pt1 | contig 27275 bp, 34 predicted proteins | sample 811231 | NCBI WGS metagenome assembly MDTE01 (sample SAMN05326651, study PRJNA326480) | marine metagenome | isolation source: seawater | place: Indian Ocean: Red Sea | collected 2010
ACCGCAAGTCTCCACTGGAAATCAATCACCAAGATCTTCCTGGGCTCCTGCTCCTGCTCCTGCTCCTGCTCCTGCACCCGCTCCTACTCATGATCTAGCAGCTACAAAGGGGGGAGGACGCGGGGTAATTTGAACGACGTCTATATACTCATTATATCGCCTCACCCGCCTTTCTTAAATCTTTAATAATATTTCATAAAGATTAAATCACTCGGTATTAATACTTTTTTCATACGAAAACAAATCTCAATAAAAAATACATATTCTTTTTTTATATTATTTGATAAAAATTGAGTGCGATCTGTTTCACTCATAATCTCTAAATAGTCAGATAAATCTTCTTTGATAAATTTTAATGTAGATTCACCTATCCATGCTCCTGTTGATTGCGAAGATATATTCACACCAGGACCCGGTGGATAAACATATCGTTTCTTTAATTTATCTGATTTCTTAATTACTTTTAATAAAATACCATTATCTTTGTATTTATTACGATCTGAATATGTTGTGAACCCCCATGATCCAGATAAAGATAATGATTTATGATTTTTATTCTTTCTTATCATCTGAACAATATCGATTTCATCCACCTTATTGTATATCTCTATTTCTCTATTCTCATATTGATAAAATATAGGTCGTTTATTTATATTATGATATAAGAAAAACCCAACTAATTCATCTTTGTATTTATCTTCATATATATCTCTATAAATAAAAGTATTTGTTTCTACATTATAATAAATAAATAATGATTGAATAATCTCAATTAATGATTTCATAAAACTTACCTCGTTATAAATTTCATCGTTTTGAATAAATAACAATACAGAATATCCAAGAATTAATTTTTCATGATACGATAAACGATCCACTATATATGCATATCGTATTGGATGTTGTTTCTCTATATTCAACGATTGTAATATCTTTGATTCATAATCTTGGAATTCATAATTTATTATTTTCTTATGAACATTGACTATTAACTCTTCATGAAACGATTGTTTTTCTGTTATTATATCTGATTCTCTCTTCTTCTTAGATTCAATACTATAATTGACTTTTTGTGAAAATCCCTTATTCAAACGATAATACGGTGCTAATAATTTATCACTATTAAAATAAGGCTGAAAATTATACAATCCATCCGTAATTGTTAAATATCCTTTATCACCAAAACGATTATGAAGAGTATATTTCTCAAATTCCATTTCTCTTATCGCATGAAATAATATATCCTCATATACTTCTTTATATTCAGATAATCCATCTATTAATTCATCCAATGTATAAGAAACCGACTCTATAAATAAATTATGAATTCTCTTTTTATAAACATCAATTAATCCTTGGGAATATTGAATCTTAAATGTATCATCATTAATTTTCATTTCAATAGGTTTATCATCTTTCATATAATTACAAATATTCGTAAATGAACAAACACGACTATATTTTTTATCATTGGGTTGATACATAAATGTTCTTGTTAATCCATTATTATAACGATAAGCTGGTTCAATTTTAAATTTTTCAACATCCTTTTTTGATAAATAATTAGCTTCTTTAAAGAAATATTTATCCAATGCCTCTTGTTTCAAAATTAATTCTACTTTACCAATCTGCTTCGCCTTAAATTCAGAATAACGATATAAATAAGTATCAATTGTTTCCTTATCTTTTATAGCAGATGTATGTAAATATACAGTAACATTTCTGTATTTTTGATCCAATAATTTATGAGAACAATTACGAATACCTCGCCCAATAACCTGCTCTAATTTATTAATATTATGCCATGGCTCTAAAATATGAATTGATCTTATATTTTTAAAATCTAATCCTTCACTCGCAACAGAAGATCCTATAATTATCTTAATTTTATGACCATCTTTATTTTCATCTGAAGTTACTATTCGTAATTCATCCTCTAAATTATGTGTTAAATTCTCAGATCCTGAAATTACCATATATCTTGCCGGATTAAAATCCTTTTTATCTTCATATTCCGAAAATAATTTACCTTCACAAGAAATTAATTCACGTTTCTCCTTTGTCTTTAATATTTTTTTACCATCATATTTTAAATATCCATTCTGCTCAAGAGCAAGTACCAACGGAACTACTCCCGATTTGATCCAATTCGTATAAATAAAAATAATACCATCACTTTTCTGTATAATCTCTAAAATACTCTTAATCTTAGCTGAATAAAGTCCTATTAAATCTTTATGAAAGAATTCACCATATTCATCAAGTATTTCCTTTTTATATTCATATTCAACTGAATTCTGTTTAGTATTCCGTGTAAAACAATTTAATAATCCTGTTTCACCATATAATTCTGTATCATCATCATCTCGTCTATCATATGAATTACCAGGATAAACAATATTTGATAATTGTAATAATAATGTTTCATCTTGAATTTGTAATTTATAATCAAGACTTCTTTTCTTAGATGCTTCTTTAATTATTTTATCAGTTAATTGAGAATAGATTTCTAATTGTCTTCCTTCTAATTTCGAAGCATACAATTCTAAAAATGATAATCGTTTCTCATCCGATATATCATTCCCAAAAAAATCTTTAGGAATACCAGGTGAACGAATTAAATTCTCTTGATTATGATTTGGATATAATCTAACTGGAAATGATACTGGATTTTCACCTCTTAAATAAGAAATATATCCTTTTGATTTTTCTCTTAATAAATCTTCATTGATAAGATTACCTGAGCTATCAAATAACTGATTTTCAGGAATAGTCATTCTTCTATCATTGAGTAATAACATATTCAAAATCCAAACTATTTCAGATGAAATATTATACATAGGATTTGCGGTTAATAAAATTAATCGTAAATTATCAGAATAACGAAGTACTTTTTCAATATATAAAATAGTATTTCTTGATTTCTTTTCAGATTCTCCTGATCGTATATTATGAACTTCATCAATAATTAAAATACGATTGGAATATGTTTCGCGAATTGTTTGAATTTCTATATTTAATTTTTCTTTTTCATCTGCAATATGATTTGTTTTTGAATGAATAAGTTTTTTTACTGAATTCGCAAAAGCAGCATACCCATACAATTCATAATATTTCTTTATTGTTTTCTTTGCTTTTTTATCAGTGATTACTTTCTGATCATCATTTTCATCATCAAAGAAATATGTTTCGCCTGTACATTGATCATCTCCTTTACGTGGATCAAATATTGTTTTTCTCCATCCTATTTGAATATTTTGTGAGGCTAATATTATGATACGATTTTCTTTTTCAGCATAAACATCCTTGAAATTTTCAGCAATCGATATCCCTGAACATGATTTACCTACACCAACACCATGAAATATTAAAATCCCTCTATATTGAGTATTTGGTGATAATAAATTCTTTAAAAAAATCTGATGAGGAGCTAACTCAAAAAATTGACTATTACATTTATCCTCAATTGTCCCCACTTCACTAGGAATGATATGTCTTCTTAATTCTTCTTTCGCAAATAATTTATCAGGGATATTCGTCTCAATTATATCTGGATAATAATTAAAATCATCTTTATAATTAGTAATATCATCATTTAATTCTGATTGAGGATCTTTTATATCTACATAAGATTTCGTTTCTATATATCTCTTTAATGCTTCTAATAAACATTCTTTCATAAATATTGTCTTAATCGGTTTTAATGTATTCTTTTTAAAAAATGAATTATCCTCACTAAATTCTAATCGTGGTTTAATTAAATTAATTTTATCATATTCTGAATACAATTCATCAAATGTATATTCCTTTGATTGATAATAAGAATAACATTCTTGAATTTTATCTTCAGTCTTTAATGATTCATTGTTAAGATAATAATCAATCATAATATAAAAGGTAGAAAATTAATTCAAATTATACTAATACATATTCTTTATCTAAATTATCGATTAAATCAAATATTTTATGAATTACATCACGACGAGTATGATGATAATCTCTAATTATATTTAATGATTCTTCTTTTGTTAACCATTTTATGTTTTTTAATTCATTAAATTGATCTTTATTTTTAGGATCAATATATACATCTTTCTCTATATTTGTAAGATATCCTATATAATAAATATATTTATATCTAACTCTATTTTCACCCATAAATTCTTCACTGAATGGTAATAAATTATTAATTAATTGATAATCTGATGATAAATAATTTGTTTCTTCGGTAAATTCTCTACGAGCGCAATCATAATTTGATTCATGATTATTTCTTCTGCCTTTTGGGAATTCCCATTCTGTATCTGGATAATTTGTTTTTGTTTTTTTCATAAAATAATCTAAATTAATAAATTCCTTAGTCTTATTAAAGAAATATCCATCAGATAATTTTTTAAATTTATCATATCCTTTTAAATAATCTTGATTATTTTTTTGTTCATTAACTGTTTTTTCATCTATTAACCATAACTTTTGCCATAATAATTCATAAGAATAATTTAAAAGATTTTGTTTTTCTTCAGTTGTACATTTATCAATTAATATTTGAATATATTTAATATTATAAGTATCATATTTTCCTCTTATAAATTCTATATAACATAATGAATCTTTTCTTTGAATCATTAATATTTTAGGTTCTTCAGTATCTTTTCTAAATATTAAATTACCACAACTTAATACAGGTTGTTTACAATCTTTATACATATGACCTTTTAATCCACAATTATTACAATATATTTCCATGTTTTCTTAAAAGAATCATTTAGTTATGTTTTTAAATTAAAAATAAATAATATACATAATATATGAAAAATTCAATCAAACCAAAAATATGGGGACCTCATGGATGGAAATTTATGCATTATGTATCCTTAGGATATCCAGATAAACCATCAGAAAATGATAAAATGAATTATAAAAATTTTTATTATTCATTACAAAATATATTACCCTGTGAAAAATGCGCACAGAATTATATGAAAAATATAACAGAAAATCCGATTGATAATCATTTAGCTAATAGAGATTCATTAGTAAAATGGGTTATTGATATTCATAATCAAGTAAATAAAGAATTAGGAAAAAAAGAATATGATTATAATGAAGCTTCTCAACTTTATGTAACTGAAGATAAACCTATTTTAGATTATTGTTTTAAACTATCGGTCTTAGTAATAATATTGATATTCTTATATTATCTTCTTAAAAAATAAAAATTTATTGAAACCATACAGATGAACTTGTATCCTCAAATAAAGGATTTGATCCTTGAACTATCCTACCATCTTTCGCATGAATTTTAACGATATCTAAGAAATTATTTATTTTATGTTTCTTAAGAACTCTTTGTAACATAAAATGACCTGTTGTTTGAAAAACAAATCTAGCTTTCCATGATTGATAAATAGATTTCTTTTTTTTCTCATAATAACTTTCTTCACAATGTTTTAAAATATCATAAAACAAAGTATTATTTGGTTTGGTTCCTAAAATAGCATTGTATGGTAATTTTGAATCATGCCATCTTACAAAGAAATAATCTTTTTCAAATAAATGACGAATCGATTTATCCATCATACAAATATCTAAATCAATATAAATCCCACCATAATTCCATAAAATTAAATATCTCGCGAAATCAATTCGCATAATATCTTGATCAAAATCATAATAAACTTTTTTAAATTGTTTATTACGAGGTTTATTTAATAAATTTTCAACCATCTTTCTTGACCATAATTTATATTTAATCCCTTGTTTTTTACATTGCGATTTATTTTTCTGATAACATTCATAAAAACGAGGAATTTCTCTTAATTCACCTTTTCCAATATTGTAAAATATTTGATGAACTGTATAGACTCTTTTTGAGATCTTTTTACTACTCTTTCTTTTTTTACTACTCTTTTTCCTTTTAGGAGGCATTATACTATACTATATATAATTATAAATTTGATTGTAATTTGTATCATTTCAATTTAAATAACTCTACAATGACTCTAACAATGAACAGATTTAATGTCCTTAATGAAGAAGAAGTAGATATAACTATTGAAACAGATAATCAACTTAGAAATCAGAAGAAAAAACTAAAAAGAAAGAATAAACAATATGAATTCAATCCTTCTGAGTCTCTCAAAATTGAAATTGATCACTTACAAATTATAATTACTGAATATCAAGATAGAAAGAATAAAATAATTTATAAGAAAAAAAAGAAACAATCAATAATGAATGATGATCTTAAATTTCTAAATGATACATTAAAAACGGCAAAATATATGAATCATAAGATTAAAATGAGAAATGAACAGCTTGCGAAGTTAAAAAAAAAACAAAATCCTAAATGGTCATTCAAAAATCACTTATTATTTCCTTTACATGATAGATTATGTATCCAAACTATTCTATTATGTCAATTAAGAGAAGATTGTATAATTTCTTACTTACCGAAAGAAGTAATAATAAATATTTTAATAAATTTTCATTGGGATGATTTTAAGATACAATAAATTAAAATTATTTATCTATTCGTTATAATTTTCATAAATTTTTTTTCTTTCCTAAGATTATAAAATATATGCCTCGCCCGAAAACTTTGATTGTTAAGAAGTTATTTACTGATGAAGAAATCGCTAAGCGAGAAGGAACATGGTTTGAAGAATCGGATATTCATTATCCAATTGTAAATACAAATACGGATATTTATCGTTTAGATGATGATGGTAATAAACATCTTCTTTTAAAATTTAGGAAAAATTGTGTTCCACAAGAATTAATTCAATTAGGGTGGGATTCATATAAAGATTTAGCTAAAGCATCTAGAGGAAGAGGAGCTTCAGCCGGACCAATTGATACAACAAGTCAATATTGGGGGAAAAGAAAATTAGTGGATACAAAGAAATGGTCAACGGGATATTTAAATCCAAAAGGATTAGAATTACATGAATTATATTCACATTTTGAATTATCAGCATTAAAAATGAAATGCGATGAATTAGAAATTAAATATTCAGAGGATATTTCTACAGAAGATTGTATCAAATTATTAATTAAGAAACAAGGAGGTATTTCTAAAATGAAAGTTAATAATCAAGTTGCTTCGAATCCTATTGGATTCTATGAAGCAGGTAAAAATTTTGCCGATCTTCCATGTCGTTTAACTCATTTCACTCGAACAAATTTTGAAAAATATAATAATGGATTACCATTTATTCAGAAAATAGATCAATTATTTAAGCGTTTAATTCCTGATGCTCATGAACGACAATTAGAAAGAGCAAATTTAAAATCTCATTTAAAAATACCAAAAACATGTTTTTCAACAGTTACAATTAATCGTAATTTTAGAACAGCAATGCATCGTGATGCGGGTGATTTTAAAGGTGGTTTTGGAAATTTAACTGTCATTGAAAGGGGTAAATATCACGGAGGATATACTATTTTTCCTCAATATGGTGTTGCGATTGATTTACGAAATAATGATTTTGTTGCGATGGATGTTCATCAGTGGCATTGTAATACTCCTTTGTACGAAACAGAAGAAGATAAGAAATTCAATGAAACAATGGAACCTGTCTTTAAAGATAATCCTGAAGTTGGAACAGCTGGTATTTATGAAAACTATACAAGAATATCATTTGTTTGTTATTTAAGAGAAAAAATCGCGAAATGTCCTGATAAAATAGATCCTCGATTTTTAACGAAATCTGGTCATAGTAAAATCCCGAAAGAAGAAATCCCGAAAGAAGAAATCAAAAGTTAATTCTATTTATTTATAGTATTTATGAATACTCCATCTTACTTCATCATCAAAATTAAACATCTGATGATGTCCTATTTCATCATTAATAGACGATATTTCAAATGGTTTAATTTTATTTACTTCTATTAAAGATCCTATATTTTTACCTAAATATCTACATTCAGTTAAAGAACCATTTAATAACATAAAATCACATTGTTTACCATTATGATTATGAATTGCAGTTCTTGATCCTGGGACCCATTGAATAAGATAATAATTTTTAATCGGTAAAGTATATTTAAAATAAGATGCGTTAATAAATTCACATTTTAAAAATGCGCTGACCAAATTTTTCGTTAAAAATGCCATAATCTATCTATATATAAATATCATTAAATTTTTATATACTTATTCATTATAGAAATGAAAAGTGGAACAAAAGATAAAATTAAATTAACAAAGAGTGGAGTAATTCATATCGGTAAAACTTTATTAGAGTTAAGAAAGGCGAATAAAATAAAAGAATCTGAAAATATTCAATATAATTTTATCCTTGGATTGTGTAAAATCTGGACAGGACATAAAAAATATGAAAAAAAAGCTATTCAAATGGCGAATGAAATTTATTGTCTTATTGACTATTTTTACAGAAATAAAAGTGGAGGGGGGGATGAATTAGTAAATTATTATGCTGAACCCGAACCAGAACCAGAGCCTGATTTTGAACCAGAAGATGTATCTGAAACAAAATATGATTGGAAAAGATGGGTTGCCATAGGGAGACTTATGTTATCAGTTTATTATATTATATCTTATGCCACACGGAGTATGGAATTAATAGAAGATAATAAACAAGGTATATTACAAATACAAAGTATAGTTGGTGAAGAATTAAAATCGGAGGCTGGTTTAGCTATTATGGATGTTTTTGATGAAAAACTTGAAGAAGCACATCTTACATCTTCAAATCCTGTTTTACAAGGTGCTATTCAAGATACTCACAAAGCAATGAATGAAAAATATTATCTTTCAGGTGGGGCTCATGCTATAGTTAATCCTTCAGCGTCGGGTATAGAATTCCTTGATAATGTATTTACAGAACAACAATTCCAACTTTCCCCTTTACCTGTATTATGTAATTCATTTGTAGATTGTTTATATGATTTAGTTAAGATTTCGGTCGTTTCTGGTTTGAAATCTGCTGGACTTTCAGAATATATTACTGAAGATATAGAAAAAGAATATAAACAAAATGTAAAAGAATTAAAATCAACTATTGATGATTTATCTGGAAATATGGCGTCGAAATTTAGTTTATCAGTTAAAGAATTTAGAGGTGAATATCCTGAATTTAATAGTCTTATGGTAAGACTAGAAGAACCATCCTATGAATATTTAAAACAATCATTAACAAATATTGTATATGGATATCCGACAGGATGGCATCAATTATCTCAATTATTGGGAATAATAGAAGAAATTCCACATGAAGTAGCAAGTAAATTACTTGAGGTAGTAAAGAAAAAAACTACAAAATCATTAATCGTAAGTAAACGGATGATGACAAATACAATTGAACTTATAGATAATTCAAAACAAATTTTAACACAGTTATTTATATTGGCTGGTTGTATTTATATTTTAAAACCTAAGAAGAAACCAAGAGATACACATTTATTATATCTAGAAGATGCTCAAAAGAAAAAGAAACGAAAAAGAAAAAAAACGAAAAGAAAAAAGAAACGATCAAAAAAGAAATCTAAGAAATCTAAGAAAAATCTAAGAAGAAAATAATCTTTTTCCAAATAATACTTGTTCAGATAGTACTTGTTCAGATAGTTCTTGTCCAGATATATTATTTTTCATTTTATCCATTATTTTACTTGATAAAATACTATATATTTTATCATCATCTTCTCTCCATTCAAATAATGTACACGATAAAATATGTTCATTAAAAAGAGATCCCATAGGACAATCAAGTATTTCTAGTAATAATGATCTCACTTGATAAGATATACCTGTTTCATTATAAAATTCTAAACATTTATCTTTATTACTAATAAAATATTTACTATCAATTGAATATGATTGAGGTATTACTATACCATGACAATCTCGTTCCAATGATAATGATTTTAAATATTTTGATGATATAGTTTCCCATCGTTCAATATGATAATTCAATGTATCTTTATCTTCTAATTTATGTTTCAATTGAATAATCTTATGAATTATTTCAGGAATAGATAATTTCCTAGATAAAATCATAATAATTTCTTCATCATTTGTCAATGCTATCTCCATAATTAAAATAATAAGAATAATAATTTAAATATTTATTAAGGATTATATTTATAATTCATTAAATATAGTATCAATGGATAAAACTAATTCATTTGATAAACAAAATGTATCTGAAAATAAGAAAAATCCATTCGATAGAATAAATCCTATTAGTAATAATTATCTTAAATTCAAAGAAATTATTAACAAAATTAATGATAAAAATGAATTGATCAAAATAAATAAAATGATTGATCAACGATTGAAAGAATTAAAATGAAATAAAATACTATATATAGAGGATATTAATGACTTTGAATAAAAGAACGAAAAAGAAAAAGAAGAAGATTCGGAATCGCCTTAAAAAAATGCCTGTATTTTTAATTCCACATGCTGGAGAAGCGTATGCTGGTGTCGCAAGAGAGAAAGCTTTTTTAAGTATGTCACTTAGAAGTAGAATGCTCGTCAAGAGAATACACTATATTAGTGCTATTCATAATCATAAAAAAGATATCGATCATTCTTATTCATGGGTTCGCAAAGAACTTTTACAATATTTCCCCAATGCGAAACATATTGTTTATTCTCCTAAATCTTGGCTTGAAAGTGAAAATCTCGCAAATAAATTATCTCTAACTAAAGATCTTGTTATTGGAACAACAGATTTAATTCATTATGGTCCTAATTATAAATATTCTGACAATTTATCATTGTCAGTGACACAGAGGAGGAAATGGAAAATAGATATGGAGAAAAAATTCATACAAACAATAATTGATGTGAATAGTCGGGAGATGCGTAAGAAATATGAAAAGAATCCTCATTTAGCGTGTGGACCATATAGTATTTATTGTCTTCTCAGATATATGGAATTACAAAAGGTTAAACGTAAGGGTTATATCAAAGCATATTATGATTCACTTGAAACTAAATATACGAAAGGGATAAGTAAAGTAAATACTGATTCTGATAATTTCGTATCATATGTTTCTATTAAGTTTATTTAAAGGGAAAATTGTATTTATCAGAATAATACATGTCGGTAGTTCAGAAGATTCAAAAAGTTTCTATTATAACTATTTTCCATGGTGAAAAAGAATTTATTCCTTTACTATTGAATAATTTTAAGAACTTTAAGAATCAAGAATCCTTAGAATTAGTTATTGTAGATGATGGTCCTGAAAATTTAATGAGTTATTTTTGTGATATTGAAAGATGTTTGTATCTTCATTTAAATGAAGAAGAAATAAAGAAATTTACGGAACAAATTGAAGAAGGATACAAACAACCGAATAAATCTTATTTGTATTATGAAAAGAAAAGGAATTCATTACCCAAAGGTTTCTTAAGAGATTATGGATGTGGAATGTCAAGTCATGATATTATTTTTCATATGAATATGGATTGTATTTATAATCCTAAAAGTATTGAGAGAAAAATAGCTTTTATGAAAAGAACAGGAGCTGAATGTATTTATTGTGATACTACACTTTGTTATGATATCTATGGAAAAGAATTATATAAGACAGAGTCTCCTGTTAAAATTTATGAATCAACATTATGTCATACAAGAGAATTTTGGAAACGGAGAGGATTTCAATGGTCGGATACAGATAATGAAGGTAAATATTTTCATTATAATAATGGTGTTGATCGCAAAATGGATAATTATTATGATACAATACAATTATTAAGTGTTCATAATATTAATCAATATAAACCAGTGAAAGTTACTGTAGATGGTTTAACAATCAATATTCCAGAATTAATTAATGATATTAATATTACTGATCATCCTTTCAAGAAATATATAAAAGAATTATTTAATGATCAAGCTACCATCCTAGGATTAGAAAGCGAATTTTTAACGAATATAGAAAAGGATAAAGGATGGAATACATATAATATTACTGATAAATGGAAACAAACAAAGTTAGCAAAACAAGTAAAACAAATGAATAATTCATTCAATGTTTTATTGTATTGTGCTAAAAATCCAGCATGGGATTTATTTAAACATGTTCCATTTGATATTATTATTTTAGAAACTCCCAAAAATTATGAACAAATGACATCGATTATTTTAACAAATAAAGTTCACGAATATGTTCAAGTTAGAGGATTATTTGTTCGCAAGGAATTTTTAGAAAATTAATTTAGTTTATTTTTTTTATTTGTTATACTTATAAAATGGTTAAGATTCTTTCGGAAGGTCGTCGTTTCATTAATGAAAAACTCCATGATACAATGATTCAACATTCAGTTTTCGCCGCTCTTGTCTTTTTAATTGTTGCTCACCCAGCAACATTCAAGTTCGTAGATAGTGTTATTCATGTTAAAGATAAGAACTTATTATTGTTAGTTCATGCCACTGTTGTTGGTTTGATTATGTATTTCGGATCTATTTATTTATTTGTTCCTTTACAGAAAGTTTTATTTGAAGGGATGGGGGGTAAAAACCATTAAAATTAATAATTATCTTTTTAAGAAAATTTTTATTTAAGGAAATATTAATAAACAGTATTAATATGATTGAAATAGCTCTTCAAAATTTAAAATTATTAAATGATGAGACAGTAAACATAGCTGAAAAATATTTAATTTCGGAAGGTAATAAATTATCTTTCATAGCAAAGGATAATTTTGATCCTATTCAGAATGGAAAATTATTAGAATATCCTATTTATTTTACGTACAATCAAGTTTTAAATGAAATTTCAGATAATTGTGAATTATCTTATAAACAAAGGAAATATTTATTAAATCAAATAGATAGTTCACTAGATAATCTCTATGAATTAATCAATAATGAAACAGACAGTGATGATAAAGATAATAATTTAGATGAAATTATTCATGAAATAGATGATAGATATAGTATTGTAAGAGAAAAAACAGTGATAACAAGATTTGAATTTCTATTTTTATATTTTGATGATTTCATTGATGCTTTACGCGAAACAAGTAAATATTTATATGTTACACCTTTTCAGCCGGATCAAGAAGAAGAAGAAGAAGAAGAAGATGATGAAGAAGAAGATGATGAAGAAGAAGATTTAGATGAAGATTTAAGACCTGATAATGTAAATATTGATAAATTAGATTAAAATGGTATATAGCGTGGTGCTGCTGTTTGATAAATATTAACTTTGTATTCTGTTCCCGGATCTCCTATAGTAATTAATTCATTTTTATTCATTTCTTTACAACCATATTCATCAGTGCAATCTTTGTCTGATAAATAGATTGGTATTTTTGTTGCTAAATGTGAATCAAGTGATGTAAAATAATTCCATTGATTTGAACCTCGGTAAGTTTGTCTTCCATACAATGGTTTTATATTTTCAGGATTATTTGTATCAGTTAAGATACCTACTTGTTGATACGAAGGTGGTTCTCCTCTTGTTGGTACATTAATTCTCATTCTTCCTCTTGTATGATATTTAGAATCATAATATCGTTTTGGTTCTCGAATAATATTATCATCTTCTTCATCGGAAGAATCTACGATATTAATTTGATAATTATATTCATTTTGTCTCATAAAAAAGAATAAAAGGAGAAGAATAATAAGTATAAAAAATGTATTATCTTTCATTTATATATAAATAGTTTAGAATAAATTTGATATTAAAGATTAATTTCTTAATTAATAATAAGAAATAAAATGAAATATAATATTATTGTTTCTGTAAATAATCATAATATAATTGGGGAAAAGAATGAATTATTAATTCAATCCAAACAAGATCTTCAATATTTTTATAAGATCACTACATCTAACTATTCAGAAGACAATCAAAATGTTTTAATTATGGGATATAATACATGGTTAAGTATTCCTGAAGATAAAAGACCTTTAAAGAACAGAATCAATATTATTTTAACTAATTCTCATGAAAATGAAATTAATCAATCAGATTCAGTTCAAGTATTTCATTCATTACAAGAAGCTTTCGAATGGTCTTCACAAAATAGTAAAGGAAAAATATTTGTAATTGGTGGAACAAAGATCTTTAAGGAGTGTTGTAAAGATGAATTTATTGATGATTTAGATTTATTGTACGTAACACGATTTGAAAATGATTATCAAAGAAATAAAAATACTCATGATTTCCCTTTACAATTATATTATAATAAACAATTAATCCAAAAATCAGAAATATGTAATGAAGTCTGTCAAAGACCTCATCTTAAAGATCATTCATCAATGGATCAATATATTCAAAATCCGGAAACCGTTCATTCAATTGATTTTACATTCAATGTTTATCAAAATAGAAATAATATTAATCAAGATGAATTACAATATATAACTCTTCTTAAGAAGATAATGAATGAAGGAATTGAAACTGAATCTCGTAATAGTAAAGTATTATCCTTATTCGGTGAAAAAATGGAATTTAATCTGGATCGTTTTCCACTTCTTACAACCAAGAAAATGGGATACAAAACAATCTTAAGAGAACTTCTATGGTTTATCCGTGGATCAACTTCAAATAAAGAATTACAAGATAAAAAAGTCCATATATGGGATCAAAATTCATCGAGAGAATTTCTTGATAGTCGTGGGTTATCTTATGAGGAAGGTGATTTAGGACCTGTTTATGGGTTTCAATGGCGTCATTTTGGTGCGGAATATGATTCATGTTATTCAGATTATTCTGGTAAGGGTATTGATCAGCTAAAAAATGTTATTGAACTTATTCAAACGGATCCTACATCAAGAAGAATACTATTAAATTCTTGGAACGCATCTGATATTGATAAAATGGCTCTACCTCCTTGTCATGTAATGTGTCAATTCAATGTTAATCTTAAAGATAAAACTCTTAATTGTCAATTGTATCAAAGATCAGGTGATATGTTTTTAGGAGTACCATTTAATATTGCTTCGTATTCATTTCTAACATGTATTCTTGCGAAGATTACAGGATATAAACCTGGCAAATTAATCCATATTTTAGGGGATACTCATATTTATGCGGATCATATAGACGCGGTAAAAGAGCAAATTCAAAGAGTTCCTTATCAATTCCCTGAATTAATTATATCAGATGAATTATCTGATATTGATTCATTAAACGAAGAATATTTTACAATAAAAAATTATACATCTTATCCTAAAATTACTGCTCCTATGATTGCTTAACAACGTTTAGTTTGTTTCTTTTTAAGATTACAACATTCCAATCTATTAAATTAATATCTAACGTAGGTAATGATAATTATATATTATATTTAAAATAATTCATTTAATTTCTTGAAATTTTCATCGGTGGTTAAACCATCATAGAACCATTTTTTCTTTTTAGGATCCCATTTTGCGCCCAATTTTTTACCGATATCCTTCTGTAAATAAGGAATAGTTAAATAATATTTTTGTTTCTTGCGCACATTACTTAAATTATTAGAATTAATTGATAGATTAGCTAATCTATCGGCTCCTTCATTCCCTTTTGATAATTCATCAGTTAAACCTGTATGAGCAGCGATATAATGAATTTTAACATTAGGATTAAATTTAAATAATTCATAGATTTCTTGAACTAATTCATGATTTGGAATATATCCTTGTTTATTTTTCCATTGTCTCTTCTCCGATTTTTCTCCATAATCTCCACAACATCTTATTGTATATTCAGAATCTGAATAAATATGTATCTCTTCATTAGATGAAATTTCATTTTTTAATATAGAAAATACTTCTATCACAGCTAATAATTCTGCTGTATTATTTGTTTGTTTCCCTTGAATTCTTCTAGATATATTTCTTGGATCATTATCTTTAAAATAAATTCCTATTCCTGCTTTAGCATTTATTTTACCATTATTACTACATGCTCCATCTGTAAAAACATAAATCATTATTAATTTTACAGTAATAAAAATTAAATAAAAATTAAATTAAATATCAAATTTTATTCTTCTATTTCTTTTTTTTATTCTTTTTTCCATTCTTTTTTCCATTCTTTTTAAATTTATGACCGCTTGGTGTCCTTTTTAATTTTTTTAAAGCACCTCTCATCTGTTTTAATGATTTACGTCTACTTCTTTTAAATTTATTTGATTTTCTTTTACTTCTCTTTCTAGTTTTCTTCCTTCTCTTTTTACCCCCCCCTAATAAGACAAGAGGCGCAGGTCCTGAAGGAAATATACTTGCCGCTGTTTCCATTGCTGCTGCTGTTAATCCAAATAATGGTGGCTGTCCACCCTTTTGTACCATATTATATAATGAATAATATATTTTATTTAATCTGAATTAAATATCATCTATATTTATTTCTTCTTCTGATTCCGAATCAGTTTTATTGTCTTCATGATCACTTTCTGGATTGTTATATTCAAATGATATCATATCATCCATAATAGGATCATTCAAATCAAACTCAGAATCGAATTTAATATTTTCAGGGAATTCACCTTCTTTATGAAGTTTTTTAGCTTCATCACTATCATATTTATGAATTATACTACATTTTTCATTATCAGTTGTAAAATCCCATCTTGATATCAAAACAATATCATCTTTATTTACCCATATTTTTTTACGCATATTACCAGCAATAATTCCTAATCTATCTTTACCATCAAAACAAGATACATTAAATCTTCCATTACCACATGCTCCTATAATTTTACCATATTCTTGATCTTCTTTAGGATCTTTATAAATTAATGTTTTCTCATGAAAGGATTGTTTTTTACCTTTCTTAAATTTTTTACCTCCCTTTTTATTAGGCATGATTCTAAGTATTGAACACTTAAAATTATAAAAAATATGTTTAAATAGATTTACTTCGAATTAAAATATACTGAAAAGACCTTTTGATCTCTTTTTCGTCTTCTTACGACGTTGTTTTTTACTAGGTGCTTTTTTACGAAGTTTAGATCTTCTTGGGCGAATACGAACTTCTACTTTCGGAGTTTTAACAACAACACTGCTTGATCCTGATTTCGATTTCTTATATGTTTTCTTAGCACCTTTCATTTGCTGTTTTAATGACATATTAGGATGTTTCTTACGATAGTCATTTAAATGCGCACGCCATGCTTCACCAGCTTTTATGAAATTTGAACTAGGCTTCCTTTTCCCCATATTATTTTATACTATCTATTAGAAAATTATATCGGATAAATATAATTCTGGATACAATTAATTGCAAAAATACTTTTGAAATGATTTTTATTACTAAATTTATTTAATAATTCATTCAATTCTTCATCATTTAAATTAGTATGAATTTGCTGATAATTATTTTTAGAATATTCACTTGATTGAAATTCTTTATTTTGAACCATTTGTAATTTCATTTTATTCCATCTTACAATAATATGATTCCATATATTCTTTAATTTAAATTCTTCAATACTTAATAAATAATCACTATAAATATTGATAGGAATATTATATTCAATTAAATCATTGAAACATGTATATTGATAAGAACGAATCGGATTATCTATTTTTTTTAGTAAAAGATCTGGTTCTATCTTCAGTAGATTCATACATTACAAAAGATTTAATTCAATGAAATTTAAACTTAATATAATTCCCATTTTTCAGTGAATGTATTGGATTCTTCAACTTGATCCGCATTTAAATTTATTTCTGTTTTATAGATATCTGGTTTTTCGAAAAAATCTTCATTAAAACGTAAAGATAAATTATACAATAAATAATAACAATGTTGATGTAATTTCTTACATAATTTACCAATCCGATTTGATAATTTAGTTTGCTCAAACTTATTGTATTTTAATGAATGAATATATTTCTCCTCAGGGACAGATATTGTTATCGATTGGAAATAATTTAATGATTTCTTTAAATACATCTGAGCATTTTCAAAATATTGTCTTGGATGCGCAATATCATCCTTTTCTAAATCATGAATAATATACATGAACATTTTGATATATTTGTATCCTTCATCATAAGATTGCGGATTATATTTACGATATTTCCTTAATTTATGAAGATATTTATTTAAATCTTCTGAAAAATGAATTTCACGTTTCATTCTATGATTATCTTCAATGACTCGTTCTATTTTTCTTTCTCCATCTTTAATTTCAGTAAGTGTATTTTGAATTTCTTTATGATTAATAAAAACAAATAACATAATAAAAATTATTGTTAACACATTTGTATCAAGATGTTTCATCGCTAAAATAAAAATTACTATAACTATTCCTAAAAATTTTATATTTGGTTGGATAATTCTTTCTAATGATTTCATTACATCAACAGAATCTATCATGATGTTGTTATATTAACTAAGTATATTATTATTGATAAAAATACTAACAAGATACCAATATATAAAATATTTTCATCATCTCTAAAAAATAATGTGAATGCTATGAGATGAACTTTAATTGATTCATACATCGTTTTATCATTATCATAAACATCTTCCATAATTTCAGCTTCATAATAGGCCTTTGTATATCCATCAAATGAATATGTTAAAAAATTAACACATTTATTCATTATTTCACCTAAATTTTCATCTAAAATAGTCCGTGGTTTCTGTTTATGATCTTTTTCATGTATTTTCTTAATCTGATGTAATTCATGATTACTTAAATCTCTAAAATGCTTATTACTAGATTCTAACCCAGCCCCACTCATTTGTGGTCTTTGTTCAGCAGAAATATCTCTTAAATGACCATCAACTAAAATATCCATATTATCTTCTTCATTTGTATGATGAGGTATATTTATCTGTAATGCTTGATTTAATCTGAGAATACTCGATTGTAAATCATTATTATAATTCTCTAATGTTTGTTCTAAACCATTTGCTCTATCAGTTAAATCTTGTCTTAATTGTTCTAGATCTGCTTCAGTTGCCATCTATAATAAATTGATAATATTTTAAATTATCAATTTATTCGTAAAAATAATTGGATAAAAATAATTAGATAAAATTTGTTATTAATCTGTTGCGTTCCGAGGCTGTTACGGTCGGGGTTGCGCTAGGCCGTCGCGACCGGGATTGCTGTGGGCGAGTCGTGTAAGAATATTCGTCGCACATTGTCCGGCGAGGATTTCTTCATCCGAGCAAGTAATGCCGGTCAGATCGACCCCTTCTCCCCCATCAACCTGCACCCCTTCCAATTTCATTCCTAAAAACGAACATAAAATTAAACCAACAATAACACCAAGAAGTAAATCTTTATTTGTTTTTAATATTTTAGGAACACTTGATCCACCGAAATAAATAAAAAGAACGAGAATAATAGCAAATAGCATTAAATTATTCATAATTATAATTTATATACACAAAAAAATATAAATTAAATAAATAAATATAATCTTTAACTTAAGAAAGATAGGAAATAATATGAACATTACCTAACATCATTCGCCGGCAACAATATTTATGCAATCCTAATTCGTCGAGAACTTTCCCTTCAATTGATTTTTCGGGATTTGGATCTTTAATATCAATATATTTTAATTCTAATAAATCTTTTTCTGAATCAACTTCTGATTTCATTTCATTTTTATCAGATTGAATCGCCGTAATATAAGGAACCCATTTATCAGATAATATTTCGCCACATGTATAACAACGAACCGGAATTAGCATATATTATTTATTTTATTTAATTATTTAAATTTTAAATCAAATTTTATTAAAGAATAAATTTTGAATACTCTTATTAATTTTAATGACCCCCTCCATTAAAATCCAAACAATGAGCGTTATCTTCACGGATGCACATTGTATGCGTGCATCTCCCGATAACGCCATTTAAGACAGAGCAAGTATTACAACCATCATACCATAGTTTACAATCTGCAGGGATTGTATTAGGATCAATCGGTTCTGGTGGCTTTAATTCAAAGTTCACGTTATATTGCGTCCATCGCGATTGCGCAGCTGTTTGCCGCCGATCACCACAATCAACGCATGTTGTTTGCCCCTGAACATTGATTACAACTCCCTCCAAATATTGCGCCGAGGAAGGAAGTGTTAATTGAGCAATAACATATTCATCACCCGTAGTTAGTATTTCATTGGGATCCATAATGAATACAGCACCATCATCGACGATAAGTGGTGTGTCTTCATTCCATAATTCGAATGGCACGCCGATATTCGCAAGTTGATCATGGGGATCTCCATCAGTCAAACCAATCGTAAGCCAAGAATCAAAGCGAGAATCGGGATGAATATCGATGATATCTTGGGGGACACCTCCGATATTAGAACCGAAGATGCCACTTGTCTGATACGCTGGAGGAATACTCATTGCGGGGCTGTGTTCACGCGATCCAAAAATTGCATACATATTTAGCACGTTTGGATTATTAATAATAAGAGATAATTGATATGTCGTAAAACCATTAATACCCCCTTCAGAACACCTCGTTATTTCTGTAACTTTCGGACACACAAACTCACCATCACAATCTTCGTAAGGAATGGGACAAGTAGTGCTAGGCGAAGGGGGTATGAGGGGCGGCGCGTCGTTACCGTCATGTCCAGTGGACGTGAGCAGCATATTGGGCGCTTGTCGATCATAACCATCTGTAACTAATGGAAACAGATTGATATCAGGTTCCATAATTGCGGGCGGCGCGGGGTGGACCGTATGCTGAATCCCTGCCTCCGAGCAGTCCGTCGCGTCGGTGCCCGGCGGGCACTTGTAGGGCTCGTCGCAATAGCCGTCATTAGCGGATGGGCAACTGTCGTCGGACGTCGGGGGCGGTGCGAGCCGCGATTGACGATGACAATATTCTTTTTTCGGATCAATGCATTTATTCATCGTCGGGCACCAGAGATAATTATTATTAGAGCAGTCGGATGTATCTCTCTCATTGACGCAATTCGAGGGACAAGCGATATTTTCTCCCCCCCTTTGTTTCTTGTGACAATCATCACAATCATCATAATTATCAGCACATGGAGTTATCCAATGACGAATACATGAACGACTATCTTCACACCAATTATAACCTGCACTAGTTAAACAATTATTTACATCTCTTTGGCCACCCATCATAATAGGCGGGGAAGGTACATTTGTCTCCGAAGAGAAGACTTGATTGAAAAATGCAAAAGCGCTGAAAATCTTAATAAACATCTTTTATATTATAAGTTGTTTATTATTTTTTAAATCAAATTTTTCTTAATACATTAATATAGAAATGTATAAAGTTTTATCAAATTATCAATTCTTTAAATTTATCGAAACAACCTTTAGTAAAGACTCAAATCAAAAAAATCTTATTCTTGAACCCTTTTGTGTTATCCTTCGTTTAGCTATTTTACAATACAAAGATAAAGGAACTAAATTATCCGTAAATAAGAATTCTATCCAATATCAAGAACCTTCGGGTCAAGGATTTGTTCGTATGTTAGGAGGTGATTGTCGTGAAGATCTTCATAATTTATATCATCCAATTCTAAAATCTATTGTATGGTATCCATATGAAGAGTATCAATTATTTTATGATGAATGTATTATCGGTTTGAAATTATTAAATGATTCCTATGAAGACAACTCAACAATCAGACATACATTATCTCATTACATATCTGCCATTGAATCCAAAGACACTGAAATTAATCGTAAAGATCTTAAATTTAATCCAATTATTGATAAATTAAAAGATATTTGGGAAAAAGATGAACTACAAGCAATCTATGATTTATTAAAACTTATTAAAATGAATAAAAATAGAGATGTTTATTTAAAAACACTTGAAGATATCTTATCAGCAAAGGAAGAATTTATTAATGTTTATATTCATAAAATTTCTACAAGCTATTAAATTTGATTTCATCTTATGATTAGTTATTCACTACAAATTTACTGAGTAACTTAAATGCCTCGTCAACGCTCCTCCACCACCCAATCTCCTGAAGGAGTTGATTTTGAAGAACTAACTTGTTGTTCTTGTCTCTTTTATTTCTTCTTCTTCCTTTCGTTTTATGTGTTCATGGAGGATTTGAAAGCAACAAATCCTGATCTATATTTCACACTTCTCATGATAGATTAACTATATTAAAGATAGTTTACTTATATTTTTTATGAAACAATTATTATTTAGCGCTACAATATATACTATTATCAATGAAGATTTAGTATATATATATGAACCAGTACCAATCTATACTTTAAGAGAACTACAAGATTTTATTGTGAATACTTTCCCAGGCGAAAAAACATATTTAACAAAAGAATCCGATTCAAAAGAATCTCTCATTAAAAGCACATCAAATGTAATGAAATTTATTCATTTAGTAGAAATATAAAAAGATAAATTTGATTTAATATTTATAAATATAATTAAAGATTATTAAATTATTACTACTAGTTGAATGGGAATACCCGTATATTTTAAAACACTTGTATCAAAATATCAAGATACAATCTTACATAAAGGAAAATTAAATGATATACAATCTATATTTTTTGATTTAAATTGTTTAATTCATCCATGTTGTCGTGGATTAACTGATGAAACAGAAATGATACATAAAATCCTTTCCGAAATTCAAAGAATTATTGATTATGTAAATCCTTCCGAGTTAGTATACATTGCGATTGATGGTATTGCTCCAGCTGGTAAAATGAAACAACAACGAATGAGAAGATTTAAAAAAGCAGTTGAAAATAAATATTCACATGAAAAAACATGGAATACAAACGCAATCTCACCAGGAACTTTATTTATGAAACGATTGAATCATGAATTAAAAGAATTTATTCAACAAAATTCGAGGAAGATAATTTTATCCGATTCAGATGAAAGAGGTGAAGGAGAACATAAAATTCTTCATTATATTAAAGATTATCAGTTATCTGGGAATATTTCTATTTATGGATTAGATGCTGATTTAATTATGTTATCTTTAGTATCTCAACAAAACAATATTTATCTGTTAAGAGAAAGAACTGAATATAATATTGAAGATACAGAAGAAGAATTTATTTATCTAAAAATTGATCGATTAAAAGATCATTTGATCGATTCAATGAATCTAAAAAGAATCATATCCAAAGAAAAAATTATTGATGATTATATCTTTTTATGTTTCTTTTTAGGGAATGATTTTATAAATCATATACCATCATTAAATTTAAGATATGGTGGTCATGATATAATTTTAGAAATATATTCTTTATTACAAGAAAGATATCAAGGATATTTTTGTTTAATTGATCGTAATTTAAAAGATTTAATTCATATAACCTTTTTAAAAGAATTTATTGATGAATTAAAACAAAAAGAAAACTATATTTTATCAAAAATACTATCTATCCGAGAAAGACAATATAAAAAAATATACAATCAATATAATGAACTTTTCCACAATTTTAAGTTATATCTCATGGAGAATAATCAAAACAAAAGTAAAAAGCATAGCAAATATATATCGTTGGAAGATATATATAGTTTTCGGAACAGTTCTCCTATTGATTCGGAAGATATTACGGAAATGATAGAAAATTTACCACTCTTATTCTATAAAGATGAAAAAGATAAACTTAAGAATTTAATGTATGATGAAAAAGAATGTTCAGATCATTTTGATTCATTAGTATGGACAACGCATTATTATTTCGGTACATGTATCAATTGGAAATGGAAAACAAAATATAATTGTGGCCCATTAATCTCACATTATTCCAAGTTTTTAACGAATATGAAAGAAATTCATTTGAAACAAGATACTATTGAATTTAGTAATGAAGAACAATTAGCTTATATATTTCCAAAGGATAGTCACAATTTACATGAATTTAATATACAATCAAAAGAATATGAATTAATCCCTGATTTCTCATTCAATCGCTATTTATGGGAATGTGAATTAGAATTTAAATAAATTGAATATATATATATATATATATATCGATGTCATGTCCTTTTATTGAGTATAGAGATATATTCGGGAAACCCGGAACAGGATTGCATCAATATAAATTCTTAGGAACAGCAATTATTGATTATTTATTCACTATTTTATTCGCTATGTTTATTACTTATTTAACTGAAATACCTTTAGTTTTAACAACAATAGGATCATTTATTTTAGGAATTTTATTGCATAAATTGTTCGGTATAAAATCACATTCTGTAAAATATTTAGGATTATAAATTATTTTGTTAATGTATATTCATATTCTTCTTGTAATTTTTCATTATAACATATAAGTTTTAATGATTGATTATCTACTTTCATATGACATACACCTAAATTCGGTGAAAAATATTGAAGAATTGACTTATCTTTTAAATTAGAGGGATAAAATAATCCTTCATCATATACTTTCCCTCCTGTTCCTATAACTAAAGTTGCTATTGTTTTATTATTCTTTGGAACTTCAATTATACTTTTACAATGATCATGACCACACATATATAAATCTATTGAAACTTCATTGAATAAATCATCCATAAATATTTCAAATCTTTTTTCAGCATTACCATGACCACCTACAGATCGCCATGTATGATGACCACATAAAACTTTCCATTGATTTTTTGATTGTTTTATTTCATCAATTGTTTTATAAAGTTGTGCTTGAATTGATGATTCATTTAACCAGTCTAAATTTGTATCTATAAAGAAAAAACTAATCATAGGATAATGTTGAGTATACCATTTTTGAGGTAAATTCCATTTCTTATCTTTATTATTTTTACTTGTAGTATAATCAACTTGAACCTGTGAATAATTACTAATATAGGTACCATAATCATGATTTCCTAAACAGAGATAAAATGGTAAATGAATATTTTGATATGGTTCTCTAAATTTAGTATTGAATTGTGGATCATCGACACCATAACAACCTGATTCATATATATTATCACCCAATAATAGAACCGATTTTATTTTAGGATTTTTTTTTATTAATCGTTCCATGGATAAAGCTACATCTTTTTGTGATTTATTTCCTGAACCTGTATCAGCTGTAACTATGAATTCAATCATTCTTACTATTACAAATAAATTAGTTAAAAAGAAAAATATTATCTATTTTATAGAATATATGAGTGATTTAGATTATCATACTCTTAATGATTTAGTTCAAATGACAGGATTAGGAGATGCTGGCCCTGGTAAACAGATAGTTATAACTAATATGAGTGGAGATGCTTCTCATTTAATTGATTGGAAAAAACATTGTGAAAAGATAGCTCAAAAACATAATACAGATTTAGTTAAACTTTTTTCTGTAATGTTACAAAAATCCAATGGTGATATGATTATACGATTAAGAAGAGCTGAACCTGTTTTTAAGGATAAATTAAATAGTGTAATTCAAGAATGGAATACACCGAATATTTCTCCAAATGATTTATTTGAATGCCCTGAAACATGTTATGATTACAATAATTTAACTTCATTGGAAGAAAGAGTTAAATCATATGATGATATTTTTAGTACAATTAATGATAATATGAAAACAGAAAATTTTAATGCGTATGACGATATGGTATCTTTAAGAGATAAATATCATTCATGTGATGGCGATATTCAACAAAATCTTTCACAAATAGAAACAAGAATGAATGAATATGAACCTAAATATAGATCTATATTATGTGATTTAGCAACAAAACATAAACCATTTTATTTATCAGATACATTATTAGGGGATGATGAAGAAAGATCAAATATGATACATCATGTAAATAAAAAAATGAATCGTCATATTCCAGATAATATTCATGTTATTTTCTTAAATTTAGTTATTATTCCAACATTAATACAAAAAGAACTTGAAAACTATAAACATAGATTTATTGTTATGAAAGATGATATAGAATCAAAACAAAATAAATTACAAGATTTTATAAGAAGAGTTGAACCAGGTAGCCCAGCTACTTCATTCGGATTTTTAAAAATATTATCGGACTTACTCGGTTCAGATGAAGACCCATTGAAAGATGACGATGACAGTTCTGATGAAGAAAATACATGCGATAATTTAGAAGAAACAATGCAAAAAATAGTTGATAAATCGCAAGATGGAGAAAAACTTATTATTCAAGATGATGAGGATACTATTCCTAAGGGAGAACCTAATAAAATTTATGATTTAATAATTAGTGATAATGAAGATAATGATGAAGATATCCAGGATAGAATGAGCGAAGCTTCTTTTTATTAATTAGTATGAAGACCATAAAAATGAGTCCATTGATCATTTTTATTTGTAACACCATCAATTTCAGATATATGTTTCCCTTGTACAAAGATGGGAGGATAATAATAATGTTGAAAAAATTTCATATCAATTAAATGAACATCATAATTTTTAATTTGATCGGTAATTGTTGTTTGAAACAATTCCATTGCTTCTTCAAATGTTTTAATAAATAATGCATGAGCCATTAAAACACTAAATTTATCATAATCTATTGAATTTAATCCTTTCTTAGGATGAATATTCATTTTAACAAGACCGGCTTTTGTAATTTGAGGCGGTATAATCCATCCACCCATATAACATGAAGTTTGAGGCGGGGCGGGTAACTTAGAAGATAACGTAGCATCAGCTTCTAATACAATATTATTATCTGTTTTATTCATATAAATCGCTAATAAAGCTTTACGATGCGCAGCAATTGTTCCGAGTTTAGAAAGTATTTTAGGTTTTGATGTATTCCATCTTGTATTTAAATCTTTGATTAATTTTTTATTACATTGTGTAAGTTTAAGATATTCAGCGGGTATCCATTGAATATGACATATTTTTGATTTATATTTATCAGATATTTCTTTTGATTTTTTTAAAAAGTCTTCCTCTGTTTTACAGATAATATAAATATTATATTTAGCCATCTAATATTATAATATTAGATAATAATAATAATGAATTATTTATATATCTTAGGATTAACTATTACAGGTATAATTAGTGGGTTATCAGCCGGTTTTATAGGAGCCGGAGCAGAAGTTTTAATAGTTCCATTGTTAACCATGTTTGGTATATTAAATCCGTTAAAAATGAGAATAGGAACCTCCTTATTTATGTTATTACCCCCCATAGGATTATTCGCAGCCATTAAATATTATAAAAAAGGATTTGTCGATATTAAGGCCGCTTTATATATGGCTCTTGTATTTACAATATTTGCTTCAGTATCATCTGAATATAGTTTACCTATGGATCCAGATATACTTCGCAAACTATTTGGTATATTTACAATTGGAGCAGGTTTATATATTTATTTCACTAAAGGGGAGTGAGTTAT
>MDTE01109181.1_pt1 | contig 27275 bp, 28 predicted proteins | sample 811231 | NCBI WGS metagenome assembly MDTE01 (sample SAMN05326651, study PRJNA326480) | marine metagenome | isolation source: seawater | place: Indian Ocean: Red Sea | collected 2010
GACCAACCGAGGCACTCCGCCCACGACGGACCCATCAGAAAACTCCACTTCGAATCGAATGTCGACCACGGTGGAGGAGTCCACGGCGTGCCCGCCATGCCCATGCGCATCACCATGGTGATGGTCATGTGCATGGTCGCCGCCGGTCCCTTCATCTCCCCCGCAGGCGGCGACCGAGAAGACCGCCGGCACCAGGACAATAGAAACGAGAAAACCTCGGACCGAGTGCACGGTTGGTCGTGGCGGCATCACGATCAGGATAGGGCTGGCACCTTTGGCCAAGTCAGTCCGGCTCGGTGATCTGCGACACAACTCGACCTGGAGGCGGACCGGCATGCAGGCGCACCCAGGCGTGCATGGCAATCCCCGAAGCCACCCCGGCATTGATCGATCGAGTCGACCCGTACTGGGCGATTGAGCAAACCATGCCGACAGCAGTCCGAACCGTGTCGGATAGACCAGTCCCCTCCTGCCCGAAGACCAAGACGCACGATTTGGGCAGATGAGTATCTTCGAGGGGCACTGAGCCTGGCAGATTGTCGATTCCAACCAACGGCAGACCCTCGGCTGCAGCCCACGCCATAAGGTCCTCAACCTCTGCGTGGTGGACGACGTGCTGGTATCGGTCAGTAACCATCGCCCCTCGACGGTTCCACCGTCGCCGCCCCACAATGTGGACTGCGGCGGCGCCAAAGGCATTGGCGTTGCGGACCACCGTTCCGATGTTCAGGTCGTGGTCCCAGTTCTCCACCGCCACGTGAAAAGGATGTCGTCGGGTATCGAGGTCGGCCACAATGGCTTCGACCGTCCAGTATCGATAACGGTCCACCACGTTGCGCCGGTCTCCTCCGGCAAGAAGTTCAGGGTCCAGTCGGGAATCGTCCGGCCATGGCTCCGGGTGAGGGCCAACCCCGACTGGGGGAATCTCGGTCACGTCCACAGCCGTCCGGAAGATGTCCGGGCGGATGGCCTCAGTTAGTGGCGCCGGTCAGTTCGGCGTCGCTGGGCACCTCGACGCCCTCCACCCAGTAGAGGTAAAGGCCAGCGATGATGTCCTCGATGCCCTCCACTCCAGCGTCAGCCAACTCCACAGAGACCACGTTGCCGTACACATGAACGCCGGCGATACCGCCCCGGTCGAACAGTCGGCGGGCCAACTCGTAGGAGGGCGCCGTCCCCAGGATCTCGTCACCAGCCCGGTAGCGCTCGTGACCCATGCCGGTGAGGGAGCGGTTCGTCTCGTACCGGACGACGCTGGCACGTGAGGATTGCTTGGCAACGACGGTGATCGGTTGGCCCATGGCCAGGCAGGTTAACGCTCGGCAGTCGTAGACGGGTCGTCCACTGAAACCAACCCGCCGCTTGCGGCCGTCACCCGCTGATCGACCCGGTACAGAAGGCCAGCTAAACCGATCGATACGACGGCTAGTGCGGTATGGACCAACTTGAATTCAGCGTCATGTTCGGCGAATAGCAATCCGCCGCCCCGGACCGTCCAGAAAACGATGGTCCACAGGCAGAAGACGGCGACCATTCGCGTCGAACCGAGCGGACGCCGGTGCCAACGTCCGAGGGCCACGGTGGCCAACATGGCGGCCAAGACCAAGAACACGATGGATACCGCGATCCGCCAGAACCGGGCACCTCCAGACAGGTTGTCATCGCCAAAGACGTTGCGGATGCGCCCCACCCACACCACTGCAGTCCAGGCAACGGCCACCCATAGCAGTCGAACCAGCGCTCGCATGTGGAAAACGGTAGCGAGGTCGGACCGGCGACAGGTTGCCGGAACCGCTGTATTAGAAAAGCCTTTTGGTTCCGGGTGGATCCCGACGAGGTTCTCCCACCGGCGGCAGCCCCTCCATGAACGACCAAGACCGCCTGTGGTAGGTCGTAGCCCCGCGATTGGCAAGCGCCGCTCGATGGACTGGACTCGGATAGCCCTTGGAGTCAGCGAAGCCGTACCCGGGGAAATCGATGTCCGCCGCCCGGAGGATCCGGTCCCGGGTCACCTTGGCTACCACCGAAGCGGCGGCTATCGACAGGCTCGAGGCGTCGCCCTTCACGATGGTTCGGGCCCGACCGCCGCCGACGAAGTCCCAAGTCCCGTCTAGCAGGACTCGGTCCACGGGCCTTCCTAGACCATCAAGCGCCCGCCGGGCGGCTAAGCGCTGAGCAGCTGACATTCCCAACTCGTCGCACTCTTCGTTGGATGCGTGGCCTACCGCCCACGACGACGCCCAGTTGGTGATTCGTTCGTAGAGGTGTTCCCGTTCGTCCTCGTTCAGCATCTTGGAGTCGCGGACTCCTGTAATTCGCCGATGACGGTCGGGAACCACAGCTGCAACGGTCAACGGACCAGCCCACGCCCCCCTCCCAACTTCGTCAAGTCCAGCCACCCACTCGTGGCCGGCATCCCAGAACTCGCGTTCTGCCGCCATCCCAGGCGCCTTTCCACGAAGGGCGGCTCGCATCCGGCGACTACCAACCACCAGTTGCTCCTATGTGCTCGCTGTGGCCGGCACAGCTAACAGGACTTCTCCTGATGCCGACGTAGATGAGAAGGCGGTATCGAGCCCGGGAACACGCAGTACCACCTCGCCTTCCACCCCATCATGGCGCTCCAACTGCCACAGAAGCGCCGGTCGATTGCCATGCCATCGCAAGGCGAAGCCCAACCGACCCACGGGAGTCGCCAAGCCATGGACCTCGACCGGCCGGCCAAGCCAAACGTCAGGCACTAACGCTGGGAGTAGGTCGAGCCCGTCGGCCGACGGGCGCACAGCTAGTCCGGCCACCCGACGCAGTCCCGCCGCAGGACAGGTGTCAGGGTCGCCTTTGGGCGCCGGGGCGTAACTAAACCCAATCGCCGCTGCGCCCCTTGCTGAAACCTGCCTGCGGACATCGTCAGCCGCCAATTGATCACCCGTTGCGTCAAAGAGACTGGCCAAAGAAACGAGGGATTCGAGGGCAGCCGGATCGTCGCCGGCAGACCGAACTAGGTCATCGAGCGACACTGCGCCGACCCCGTCGAATGCCTCTCGGCATCGGGTCAACGTCCAGAAAGCGGCTGCAGCGCGCAAGGGCTCCGACCCTGCTCCCAGATCCAAGGCGGCCAGACGAATGGAAGCTTCTGTCTCCAGACCCCAACGGGCCAACTCGACGACTCCGGCCGGCTCGGGTTCAGCCAAAAGTAGGTCGACAAGCATCCGCTGCGGAGTGGCTGTATCAGGAAGTTCTACGGTGGCCGCCCGATCGAGTCTGGACGACCAACCGGCGACTACCCGATCCGAAGACGGCAATACAACTGCCGGGTTGTCCACCAGGTCTCCGGCCGGCACGGCGAAGCGCATGGTGGATCGGTGGGGCAGGGGGACTACTAGGGCACCTGCCGCCGAACCGGTCCGACACTGCACCGGTCCTGGCGACTGGACCATAGCCCGTCCACCGGACACCTCGTCCCACAAGTCCTTAGTGGCATCCACAAGGGCATACCGCCCGGGCTTCCGGTCGACGACTACAGCCGCGTGGCCATCGGCGATAAGCCGCCATCCGTCAACTGTCATGTGACGAATCTGGTCACCAGAAGCAGCTCGTACCGCCACGGCCACGGCCACGGGGACCGCCGTCTCATTCGACACTTCAACCACCACCGCCGGACCTTGCGAACCGTCAGCCTGAGCGGCCCAGGTAGTCGTCACCACGTCGGCCCCGTGGACGCGCATTCTGGTCACGACCACCGGTGCGGCGCTGGGTCTCGTCTGCCGCACCGCTACCTCGCTAGACGGCGCGTACCACTTGTCATCTCCGCCGATCCACCAATCGACGACATAGTTCCGGCCCGCTACTTCGATGGCTCCCCTGGTGTCGATCACAGCCCGAAAGCCGTCGTCGGTCCCTAGGCGGGTTCCTGACTGGTCACCAGGGCTGAACAACCTGCGGTCTGCCGATCGAGTGCGCCAAAGCCGTCGGCCAGGAAAACGCATGCTCAGGTATCAGCGTCTTCGAACGACGCCGTCTCCAACTCGGCACCAGTCCGACGTGCCATGAGTGCGGACCAGACATCACGAGGTGCATGGCCTTCCTCAAAAACCGAACGCACCCCATCGGCGATCGGCACTTCGATTCCCGCTTCGGCAGCCAGCCGACAAGTCACCCCAGCGGCCCGAACCCCTTCAGCCACCTGCGTCATCTCAGCGAGCACCTCGTCCGGCGGCCGACCGCGGCCCACCTGTTCGCCCACATGTCGGTTGCGGCTTTGGTCGCTCATGCAGGTAGCCAAGACATCTCCTAGACCTGCCAGACCTGAAAGAGTCAACGGATCACCTCCGAGTGCGATGCCGAGACGTGTCATCTCTACCAGCCCACGAGTCACTAGGGCTGCACGGGCGTTGTCACCGGTCTGCAAGCCCTCGGCCATACCGGCCGCCAGAGCCACCACGTTCTTCAACGCACCACCGACCTCACATCCCACCAAGTCTTTGTTGGTGTAGACGCGCAGACGATCCGAGTTGAGGAGGTCTTGCAGAGCGAGCGCCACTGCAGGGTCGGTAGCGGCGGCCACGGTGGCAGCCGAACGACCCTCCAGGATCTCCCGAGCCAAGTTCGGCCCGGTTAGAACACCAACCGGGTGACGGGGCATCACATCGGCGACTACCTGACTCATCCGCAGATCGGTCCCCTGCTCGAAGCCCTTGGCCAAGCTGACCACCGGAACGCTGTCGTCCGTATGTGGTGCGGCCGAGGCCAGCACGTCGCGAAAGCCATGGGTGGGAACAGCTACCAACAGCATCGAGGCCCCTTCGACCGCTGCGGCGAGGTCGCCCGTTGCGTCGAGTGCCGGCGGAAGAGCGTGTCCCTCCAGATACCGACGATTGCCGCGGCCGGCGGATACATCGGCGACGACGTCGGGTCGCCGGGACCATAGGACGGTCGGAACCACCGGTGCCAGCAATGCAGCCACCGTCGTTCCCCACGAACCGGCGCCAATCACCGCTATCTTCGCCGGCGGTGTCGTCATAACGTCACCCTAGGGTGTGCCGATGCCTGAGAAGGTCGGTGTGCTCATCCCAGTGAAAGCCTTTGACGCGGCCAAAGGACGCCTCGCTGAGGCGCTCGACCCCAGAGCACGAGCCGTCTTGGCCCGCCAAATGGCTACCAACGTGGTGACGGCCGCGGCCCCGCTTCCAGTGGCCGTGGTATGCGACGACGACCAAGTGGCTGACTGGGCCCGCTCGATGGGAGCAGATGTGCTGCGCGTCGACAGACCTGGGCTGAACCGGGCGGTCGAAGCCGGAGTGGCGATGCTGAGTGCCGAAGGCTTCGACCGCGTAATCGTGGCCCACGCTGATCTCCCCCGTGCGCGACGACTCGACCACTGCGCCTCAACCCGAGGCATTACCTTGGTCCCCGACCGGCATCTCGACGGGACGCCCGTGATCGTGGTACCAACGAACGCCGGATTCCGGTTTGCCTATGGGCCAGGCTCATATGCCGCCCATGTAGCCATGGCTGAACGACTAGGCCTTCCCTGGCGCTCCCTCCGCGACCCGGACCTCGCCTGGGACGTGGATGGCCCCGACGACCTGCAGGGCATCGATCTGGCGGACGGGACCTTTCGGTCAACAACCGCACCTCAGCGGGACGACTGAGTCCGGCGAGACCGACGACCGCGGACGCCTCCCGAACCAACCGACGGCTCCCACCGGAAGCGCCAGGCAGCAACTACGGCACCGAACACACCCCACGCAGCTATAACGAGGAGGTGTTCCGGCTCCCACGCCGAACCGGTACGGAACGGGTCGAACGGGGCGAAAAAAGAGTGCACGAAAGGCTTCAAAGGGAAGATGTCGCCTACAAGCACCATCCACCGGGCCGGATCTTCTCCAAGCGGCATGAACACATCGGAAACGAAGGCCGCTGGGAGAATGGTGGCTTGGGCCAGCGCCGGAGCGCCCTGGGCTGACGGGGCAACGGCGGTCAGCGCCAAACCCAGCATGGCGAACGAAGCCACCCCTACCACGAAGGTCACCGCTGCCGGCAGGATCCGGCCGGATTCGACCTCGATTCCATAGAAGCCAATTCCGACTGACAGCATTAGCGCTGCGCCAAACGCGGCAATTGAGACTCCGGAGCCCACTACACCCCCGAGGTAGACCCATCGGGGCAGCGGGGTACTTCTCACTCGTCGCAGCACCCCCTCGTCCCGGGCAATGGCCGTGGAGATGCCGATGTTGGTGTAGGTAGCCGATGCCGCGGTGAAGACAGCGAGGCCCGGGGCGTAGAACTGAGCGGCGGCCACTTCCCGACCCCCGCCGATGTCCACATCGTCAAAGATGGATGCAAAGAGGAACATGAACATCAGCGGGAAGGCCAGGGTGAAAAAGGCGGCGATCGGCACCCGACGAAAGATCCGGTTCTGGTGGCCTATCTGCCGGACCAGGAGGCTTATCTGAGGCGGCGGTCGGTCAGGCATCGAGAGGCCCTCCCCGAACGGTGGTGGCATCGCCGCCCACTAGGTCTAGGTAGACGTCCTCCAACGTGGGTCTGGCCACCTCCAGCCCCTCAAGTTCCATGCCACGCCCAGCCGCCCAGCCGGTCAACCGGTGGAGATCCGCAGTCGCCTCCTTGGTCCGCACCTCCAACCAGCCGTCACGCACCGTGGCCCGGCCAGAAAGGCTCCCTAGCAGTTCATCGACGGTGCCGTCAGCTCCGATTGGGAAGCGTGTTCGGACCACCGTTTCGGCGTCCATAGCGCCCCTTAGTTCGTCCGGTGTTCCCTCGGCCACGGTTCGTCCACCTGCAATTACCAGCACCCGGTCGGCCAAGGCCTGAACCTCGTCCATGTAATGGCTGGTTAGTACAACGGTGGCTCCCAGCGACCTGAGCCTGTCGACCATCTCCCACGCCTGACGTCGGGCCGAAGGGTCGAAGCCAGTGGTCGGCTCGTCGAGAAACAAAAGGTCAGGATCTCCAATCAGGCTCAGGGCCAGATCAACGCGCCGCTTCTGACCACCGGAAAGACGATGTGTCCGCTGATTCCCTAGCCCAGTCAGGCCGACCAGTTCCAGCACTTCGTCGACTGGACGACGACGCGAGTAGCAGGCGCCGTAGTGCCTGAGAATCTCACGAACTGTCAACTCTCGTTCGATACCGACCTCTTGGAGCACGATCCCGATCCGATCTCGAAACGCACTCGAGGCCCGGGCCGGATCGTGACCCAGCACCCGTACTTCTCCAGCGTCGCGACTGCGATGCCCTTCCAGAATTTCCACAGTGGTCGACTTGCCCGCCCCATTAGGACCGAGGAGAGCGAATACTTCACCCGGCCAGACCCGAAACGACAGGTCGTCGACGGCCTTCACGCTGCCGTACGAACGGCAAAGGCCGTCAACGATCACTGAGGGAGACTCCGACACTTGGGCGAGGCTAGCCACCCCCATTCGCCAACCTCATTTTCAGAAGAACCCCATCCGGAGGCACTCCGAAGCCTGTCGCCGGGGACAGGTAGATGCCAGACTGCATAGCCATGGAGACAGTGGGCTTCGAGCACATGGTGGACGGGACAGTTGAGGACTACGAGATCCTCGGCAGGGAGTTAGCCGCTCACAAGGCCAACCACCTTGCCGACCACATACTCGGGACCCTGAAGGCCATGGCGGGCCCGTTGCTGGGCTACCCAGTGGACCGCTTCGAGCACAGCCTGCAGAGCGCGACGCGGGCGCTGCGCAACGACGAGAGCAACGAGATGGTGGTAGCCGCTCTCCTGCACGACGTGGGTGACCCGATCGCTCCGGAGAACCACAGTGCGGTAGCCGCAGACATCCTCCGGCCCTACGTCTCCGACCGCACACACTGGATCATTCGGCACCACGGCCTTTTTCAGGGGTACTACTACTTCCATCACCTCGGAGCCGATCGGGACGCACGCGAGTCTTTCCGCGAACACGAGTGGTTCGACGACTGCGCGGCATTCTGTGCCGAGTACGACCAGAACTGCTTCGAGCGGAACCACGACTCTTTGCCGCTGGAAGAATTCGAGCCAATGGTCCGAGAACTTTTCGCCAGCGACAGCCGATTCCCGCTTCCTCTCTTGGACCTGGCCTGACTATCGGCCCGGAGTGGGAACCGCCGGTCCCCCCTCCTAGGGCTCCAGCACTACCTTGATGGCACCGGCCGAGCGGTCGGCGGCGACCCGAAAAGCCTCGCTAGCCTCGTCGAGGCCAAAACGGTGGGTGACCAGCACTTCGGCTAGATCAGGGACATCGACCAGCAGTTGGGCTGCTGCCAGTAGTTCGCCAGCCGGATCGTCCTTCTCGATAACCCCTGCGTTGGGGGTCTCCGCCCCTCCGTGACGGTGCAATCCACGGGCGCAGCCATACATCGAAGAAGGCACGAGGCGGAGTTCCTTGAGGAACATTGCCACTGCGTTCGGGATCTTCAGTCCCTCCCAGTAGATACCGGGCATAGATACGGTCGCGCCGGGCCGGGCATGGTCGATGGCCATAGTCAGCGCCGATTCGGCCCCCACTGCCTCCACCACGACGTCGTACTCGCCCGATACCTCGATGCCAGCCCCCAAGCGCTCACCGGCCGTCCGCTGGTGATCGTGACGGGCCGACAGGTCAACATCGGCGCCAGCTTCACGTGCTACAGCCACCGCTGTCAGACCGATAGTTCCACCACCCACCACCAACACCCTGTGTCCCGCCTCGACGCCAGCGGTAGACACGGCATGAACCGACACTGCCACTGGCTCGACCAGAAAGGCGTCGGACTCCGCCAATCCTTCCGGTAGCGGCAAGACACATGAAGGGTCCACAAGAATCCGGTCTGCCATACCTCCGTCGACAGCCAACCCGTAGAGGGACAGACTGCGGCATTGCTGGACCTCGCCGACTAGACACCGATCGCAGATTCCGCAGGTCAAAGTTGGTCGAACAGCCACCGACATACCGTCGCGGGTTCGGCCAGCAACTTCGTGCCCCACTGTCGTAGGCAGGCCGAAATCAGCCATGTGGAGGTCCGAGCCGCAGATCCCGGCCGCCGCCACATCGACAAGTACACCTCCACCCTCGGGATCGGGTACCTCCACGACGGTAAATGCCCCGTCGACTGTCCTCACTGCTCGCACGTAGTCAGCCTCCTCGTTTACCGAACCCGGTGGGCCAAGCCGCCCACTAGGAGACGGCCGATCCGCCGACCGTACGATCCGACCATGTCAGCCGACCAACGCAACGGGCCTCTGTCAAGCCTCGACCTGCTGGACGGCGACTTCTACGTCTCAGACCCCTACCGAACCTACGCTCGTCTGCGCGATGAAGATCCCTTGCACTGGGACGAGGTGAACGAACTGTGGGGGGTGTCGCGCTACGACGACGTGGTAGCCATCGAGAAAGACAAAGCGACCTTCGTGAACTCAGGTTGCCCATCCGGCGGTCCTCCGCTCCCACCGAGGACCGGACGGGGTTACCGCCCCAACATTCCCGCCGACCGGTCCATTATCGGCCTTGACGACCCCCACCACATTTTGCGACGCAACGTGGTAGCCCGACGCTTCACCCCACGGGCGGTCAGTCGCTGGGAGGACCATGTCCGTGACACCGTCACCTCACTCTTCGACGAGGCGCTGAAGGAACCGGACCCCGACGGCATATGTTCTGTCGAGGTCGTGTCCCGCCTGGCAGCGCCTCTACCGGCCCAGATGATCGGCCTGCTTCTCGGTTTCGGGGCCACGATGTGGCCACGCCTCCAAGAGTGGTCGGAAAGGACTATCGCCCTAGGCGGTGGCCCCCGATACCACGACGAGGCCGGCATCGTCGCCGCGATGGAGTTCGCCGGCGCTTGCGCTGAGTTGTACGAGTCCAAGAAACCCTCCGTGCTCGACGGCTGCCCGATGGACGACGTCATGTCTGTGTGGATCAATCGTGAACATGACGGCCCTGAGGCCATGGGTGGTCACGCCTTCGGCCTGGACGAGATCATCTCGGACTGCCTGCTCCTACTAGACGGCGGTGCGGAGACGACTCGAACGGTGATCGCTCGCACGCTGGTCGAACTGGCCCACCGACCCGACCAATGGGCACTCCTGCGCGATGGCGCGGACATGCCGACAGCCGTAGAGGAGTTCATCCGCTGGGTCACCCCCATCCACAACATGTGCCGGGTGGCGGCAGTTGACGTGGAGATCCACGGCCGGGCGGTTCGGGCGGGCGATCAACTGGTGCTCATGTACTCGTCGGCCAACCGGGACCCGGCCCACTTCGACGATCCTGAGGTGTTCGATATAACCCGTGCACCGAACCACCATCTTTCCTTCGGATTCGGCACCCACTTCTGTCTAGGCGCGGCGCTGGCCCGCCTAGAGATCCGTTCGTTCTTTGAGGAAATGGTGGCCCGCGTAGCTGACATACGGCCGGTCGCCGGGATCGAACCAGTCGAGATGCCCAACTCATTCGTCTACGGCCTCCGAGAGGCTCACCTAGAGCTGATCCCTGTCTGACATACGACCATTCGGGTCTGAGCCAAACCGTTGGACTGGGTATCAGGCGTTGTCCCGTCCCTCTTTCGCTCCACCGGCCTCGTTATCGGGCGGAACCAGGAGATCAAGGATTCCAGTGAAAGTAGGCACCGGTCGTAGCGCCCGGTCAACCCAGACGAAGGCAACCAACGTGGCCAGAGTGCTGGCAGGCCAGCCGACCAGGAATCGGATAAGCACATAGCCCCTAGCCGACGAAGTCCAGTTGAAAAGCCAAATGTCCCATGCCGAGGTCAGAAACTGCCAGCAGCCAACAGCCACCGTGAGTTGACCCATGACCCGAACAAACCGTGGGTGAGCCCGGGTCTCAGAGCCGAACGGTACGACAAGGTGGGCATACCGGGCCAGCCAAGGCCGGCCGAACACCACTGTGCCGATTAGCGCTGCGCCGATACAAGCCTTGGTGCCGATGCCGATCCCGAAGAAGACCGCTTCGGAGTCCGTCGCTATTCCGATAGCCGCCCGGACTACCAGGTAGGAAACGAGCAATGGAAGGAACCGGCCGACCTCCTCTCCACGTCGGCGACGACCAACCGCTGCCTTAACGCTCCAAGCTGTCGCACCAACCACGCCAGCTGCCAAGCCCCAGATCCATTCGAGAACTACAAAGAGAACGATAGGCAGCACCGAGTCGAGAACCCGGCTGCGGTCAGGCCGGACAGGTCTCGGCGCCGCGGAGTCAGAAGGTGGCGACATCAGTAGCCGTATTCGCCCCCGACGACAGCAGACCATCGGGTACCTGATCGGCAATGCGGCGCAACTCGGCGTAATGGTGATGATGCGCCACCCCAGCAAATAGTCGCCGACGCTCGGCGAGACGCTCGCCGCTCGGCGGCTCGTTGAGAAAGCCGAAAATCCCGAAGGCGACCTCAAGGTCGGTCGGCGCAGGCGCTCTACCGAAAAGGGCAGCCCGCTTGAGAGCCACCCCGACGCAACCCGCGACCACATCGGCCATGTGCTCGCTCTCGCCGAGATGGAGTCGGGGTTTGAAGCCGCGGGCTAGGTGAAAGGCATAGCCCTGATCGGGCCCCTGGCTACCCAAGCGGTCGCCACTGGGCTGACCGCCAGCCTCGACCACCTCACCCGGCCGGTCAGCGTGCCACGAGCCAAGTCGGCGACGAGGCGAGACATATGCGCGGTCGGTGGCCCGAACGGCGGCCTGCGGAACGTACTTTGGTGCGGCCATTCCCTCAGGCTACGGACCCTGACTCCAGCCACACCCAGCCGAGCGTCAACCTCCTACCGGGTCCTTCGAAGTCGACGTCGCCTTCGAATCGGACTAAGTCGCTGGTTTCATCAAGCACACTGGCCTGTCGGGCTTGACCCGGTTTGACCGCTGCGGCCAAGACTTCGGTAGCCGTGGAATAGGTCGCAAGGCACTGGAACATGGAAACGGTCGGACTGACCATAGTCAATTCGCCGGCTTCCCAGCGGGCCAGCGCATCGGCCGGACGGCACCACTCGGCATGCACCGCCTCCCGTCCGTCAACCACCGGTTCAACTCCAGACGGGCATAGAGCCAAGAAAAATGCTGTGTCGTAGCGCTTGTTTTCCGCCATCGGGGTCACCCATCGGGCCACCGGATACAGCACCGACAGATCGAACTTGGGACCACCACCAGCTATGGAGGCGGTCGCCAAGTCGAGAAGTGTGACCCGGTTGGTCTCCAAGTCGATCCTCCGTGCGACCAACTCATCGGACCTATCGCCCCTCTCGACCCCTAGGGCGATACCCACCTCCTCGATGGTCTCGCGCACTGCAGCCAGTCGCAGGGCTAACGGATCGACGAGCGCTGGTGGTTCGACCTTTGGGGTGACGACGAGGTCAACCCATCGGCGGTCGAGATCGCCATCGTCCACTGCTCCACCCGGGAACAGGGTGTGCCCAGCCACGAAGGTTGACGCATCGGTCCGACGAAGCGCCAGCACGTGGAGGTCTGGACGATCATCAACAAGCATCACGGTGGCCGCCAGTCGGATGGGCACTCCGTCGGTGGGAAGCTCGCTACGCGCCGTGTCCGCCGGTAGCCGTGCGCCGGTCAATTCCGGAAATCTGGCGATCTCCCCGTCCTCGGCCGCGCCTTCCATCGCCGGACGGTACTGACCAAACGGGGTAGGTACCCCAGCGGCCCCTAGGGTGCCATCGTGGCAGACTCCGCACCGGGTCCCGACAGGCTCACTGCGCCACCGACCCGACCCGAGGTGGTCGATCTACTGGCTGGGCTGAGTGTCGCCATGATGCTGATTCCACAGTCGATGGCCTACGCCGAGTTGGCTGGCCTTCCTCCGCACCTCGGCCTCTTCGCCTCCGCTCTACCTCCGATACTTGCCGCTTTCTTCTCCTCGTCTCCCTACCTCCAAACCGGGCCAGTGGCACTAACCAGCCTGCTGACGCTAGGAGCCCTGTCCGGTATGGCGTCCGCTGGCTCACCCGAATACATCGGCTTAGCGGCGCTATTGGCCCTCGTCGTCGGGGTGACACGCCTGCTGTTAGGCGCACTGCGCCTCGGTTCAGTCACATACCTAATGCGTGACCCTGTGGTTACCGGATTCACGTCAGCTGCCGCGCTGCTCATCCTGGCCTCGCAACTACCCAAAGCACTGGGAGTCATCGCACCCGATGGCCGGGTCCTGTCGCGGGCCAGTTGGGCGCTAGGCCACTTCGACCAATGGGAGGCCACCTCCGTCGCCATAGCCACCATCACCGCCCTACTAGTTCTGGTGGGTCGCAGAGTCATTCACCGTCTGTTCCCAGGAGCGTTGGTGGCTGTAGCAGGCGGGGTGGTGGTTAGCCGAATCAGCGACTACGACGGTCCGGTGGTCGGAGATTTTGCGACCGGCCTCCCGAGGCTGTCGCTCGACCTGCCGTGGGGTTCAACCGGCTCTCTCTTGGTGGGAGGCATCCTCATCGCCTTGGTGGGCTACGCCGAACCAGCTTCCATCGCCCGTGTTTTCGCTGAGGTAGACCGCCAGCGATGGAGCGCGAATCGAGAGTTCGTCAGCCAGGGGATAGCCAATCTTGCCGCTGCCGTGTCGGGCGCCTTCCCGGTAGGTGGCTCTTTCAGCCGCTCATCGCTGAACCGTCTGGCGGGAGCCCGTACACGGTGGTCCGGTCTGGTCACCGGTGTCACGGTCCTGGCCTTTCTGCCCTTTGCCGACGTCCTAGCAGCTCTACCTCAAGCGACGCTGGGAGGCGTGGTTTTCGCCGCAGTGGTCGGCTTAGTCCGCCCCGTCGCTCTTGTCGGCATGGTTCGCCGGTCGTCGGCGGACGCTTTCGTTGCTTGGGTTACCTTTGCCGCCACACTTGCCCTTTCGCCCCGGGTTGAGCAGGGCGTCCTGATCGGAATCCTGCTGTCGCTGGCCATTGGCCTGAGGACCCGTCGCTCAGCAGGACACAACGAAAGGCCGGAGTCGTCCCTCTAGGTCCCTGCCTCCAGCCATTCCTCTGCTAGGCCAGAGACATCGGTGAGTGTGGCCACATAGGCCAGCGTGTGCTCCAGTACCTGTTCGCCATAGCCGGGCACCGTGGCTACCGACCCATCGGTCGGTACAACGACTTGAAAGCCGTCATTGACCAGGTCGAAGACGGTGTTTGGAATGGCGACGTTGAGGCTCACTCCGACCACAACGACCGTGGTTACACCCTCGTTTCGCAACATTGGAGCCAATCCGGTTCCGGACACCGAAGACAGCCCATGAAAGCGAGGAACGATGATGTCAGAACCCTCAACGAAACCGATCTCCGGCACGGGCTTAACGGCATCGGTATCCGCATATTGCTGGACTTCGGAACGACGCCCAACAGCGAAGAGCAGCGAATTTCGACTACCTCCCCACAGGTCGGCGTGGGCATGAAAGGTGCAGTGGACAACACGGACCCCGACCGACCGGGCAGCCTTGGCCAGAAACCCAAGCCGTTCTAGGAGCCCTGCCGACGCTACGGCCTCGGCAACCGCCGGCATGGAGGAACCAGGTCCCACCACCCCGTTCTGGCACTCCACGACGCACAGTGCGGTATGCGCCGGCTCGACCAGTTCTTTGAGATCCATTCCGTTCTTCTCCAAACCCTGAACGACTCGCCCGTCCTACTACTCGTACCTTGTTCCGGCCTCACGCAACACATCCAGCCACCGGGCTCCAGCATCTGGGGCCATCTCGCCAGGACGGTATGTGACGTGCTGGAGCGAACCTGTCCACGGGAAGGTGCCGAACCGCTCCCTAATTGACCATGAAACCGGAGACTTACGGTCGATGCCCACGTCAATGCCCTGAAACGGAGCCATGGCAGTGAGCACCGGAAGGTCTCGTTCTTCGCCAACCGTTTCGCCGTCAACACGAAGTTCAGCGTGGACCTTCAGGTCACCGACGTTTTCGACAGCAAGCACCACCGACGAAGTCCCTGGTTTGACTGGGCCGCCGTCTAGCTCGGTCATCGTCCCGTATCCATTCCACGCCAACAGCAGTCGACCGTCGACGACATACAGGGCATAGCCGCCGCCCTGGTCACCGTGGGCCACCAGTGTCCCCTCATCTCCGGTCGCGTAATCGATCGAGGCCTCTACCTCGAAGGACCGAAAGTTGATCAACGCCAACGACCGGTAGCGCTCAGCAGTAGGGGCTCGGGGCCGCAGCACAGTGTCCACCACTATCTCGCTCCCCCAGGGTGGACGAAGCAGATTCTTGACGTTGTTGCCCTCGTCCAGCGGGAAGACCTGGTTGGCCCAGGCCGCCTCCTCCCATGCAGCGACTAGTTCGGCCAGTCGCTCAGGGTGTTCTTCGGCCAGGTCACGGGCCTCGGTGGGGTCCACGGCCAGATGATGCAACTCCCATCGCTCCTCAGAGAACGGGGTGCGGGGCTGGCGGCAGGTCACCGCCGACCAGCCATCCCGGTAAAAGCCCCTATGGCCCATCTGCTCGTAGTACTGCTCAGGATGAGTGCCGGCCACCGTCCGGTCGGCAACCGATGGGGCAAAACTGGCACCCGCTGGGGGCGGCACGGGGAGACCGCTCTTCGTGGTAGGCATCTGCACACCCACTAGGTCAAGCACCGTGGGGAGGAGGTCGGTGACGTGCTGGTACTGGTGACGGATGGCGCCTCCGTCAGACAGGCCCGAGCCCTTCGACAGGATGAAGGGAACCCTATGGCCTCCTTGGTGTGCATTTATCTTGTAGAGCCGGAAGGGGGTTCCAGACACCATGGCCCACCCCGATGGATAGTGAGCCAACGCCTGCGGCCCACCTAACAAGTCCATCCGGGAATGGTCAACCTCTAAAGAGTCCATCGGGTTGGACCGGGTCTGGCTGATGAGCGTCCGGAAGTAGGCCGACGTTCCGTTGTCCAGACCCTCGCGACTACCTCCGTTGTCGGACGTGAACACCACCAGGGTGTTCTCCCATTCCCCCATCTGTTCGAGACCGGAACGGAGGCGCCCAAAGTTTTGATCGACGTTGTCGACCATGGCCGCGAATACCTCCTGGTACCGGGCGAACAACTCCTGTTCCATAGCTGGAAGGTCCTTCCAGGCCCTTACGGCGTAGTTCTCCTCGCTGTTGCGGGGCGGCAGGACCACTTCGTCGTCGAATAGTCCCAACTCCTTTTGGCGCTCAAAGCGGCGCCGACGGACCTCGTCCCAACCGGCTTCGTAGCACCCCCGGTACTTGTCGAGGTCGGCCGGCTTCGCCTGCAAGGGGGCATGGACGGCGCCATGTGCGAAGTAGAGGAACCACGGCTTCGTCGGGTGGCCGTCCCGGACTTCCTGAACCATGGTCAGCGCTCGGTCGGTGAGGTCATCTGTGAAGTAGTAGCCGTCGGGGTAGTCGTCGACGTCGAGCGCGTGATTGTCTTCGTAGATTCGGTGCGGCTGGTGGAAGTTCGTGAACCCATCGAGGATCCCGTAGAAACGTTCGAAGCCGGTCTGGAGTGGCCAGCCCGTCTTCGGACCAGCCTCGGTGAGCTCACTATCCGGGCACAGGTGCCACTTCCCAACCATAAGACTCGCCCAACCGGCGTCGCCCAGGACCTCGCCCATGGTCACGGCGTCGGATCGAATGGATGCCGCGTAGCCCGGAAAGCCAGGCTCCATATGGCAGACCGTGCCCACTCCAGCCAGATGGTGGTTCAATCCAGTCAGCAAGGAAGCCCTGGTCGGCGAGCACATGGGATTGACGTGAAAGTCTGCATAGCGCAGCCCCTCAGCTGCCAGACGGTCCACGTTGGGAGTGTCTATCTCCGAACCGAAACATCCGACGTCGCTGTAACCGAGGTCGTCGACCAGCACCACGAGCACGTTGGGCGCTCCGGCTGGAGCGCTTTGCCGGCGGGGCCACCAGGGTGTCGAGGTCGACATGATCCGACCCACTTCTCCATCAAATCCCCCATACGCCCAACCGCTGCCGAACTCCTCGGTGTTCAAGGGCCCAAAACCGGGCGTCGCAGCGTTACCGGATTCACCCATGCGCGGCACGGTAGCCGTCACTCGGTGAACCGCCGGAGACGGGCCACTGGCACCAACATCACGACGCACACCCCGACGATTAGGAGAAATGCGCCGCTGAAACCAGCCGACGTGTCGGCGATCCAGCCCATGGCCAGGGGGCCACTGACTCCACCGACCTCGGCCACGGCGAACCAGAGGCCGGAAGCCACCCCGATGTTGGCTGGTCCGACGGGTCCACACTCCAGCAGAGCGACCAACATCAGCGGCACCAGAGCAGCACGTAAACCGGACAGCGCCACTGGTACCGGGTCGATAGCCGTGGGAAGGACGAGCACCGCCACTAACCCGACGGCACATGCCACAAACAACGATGCCAGAGCGGCGGGAATCCGTTCGCGATCGGTCCGCTCCGGGACCAATAGCGAGGCCACCACCCCGACCATGCTTCCCAACGCGACCCAGTTGGCGGCGGCCATAGGCGAAAAGCCGCTGTGCTCTCGTAGTGCTTGGGGCATCCAACCGCTGAGGCCGTGGATGATGAAGACGCCGCCAAGGCCCAGCACCAAAAGGAGACGGAACTCGGCATCGGCCAGCAACTCACGTCGACCGGCAGCACCTGCCACTTCGTTGGCGTGCACGGTGACCGGCGGTTCCGGTGCCCGACCCGACAGGAACAGCCAGACGCCTGCAGCTAGCACCATGGCCATGGCCTCGATTACCACGGTGATCCGCCAAGAGCTTGTTAGAGGCATCAGAACAGAGTTGGACAGCACCAGAGTCAACGTCCCCCCGAGGGCCGGCATGGTGGTGTATAGCCCGACAGCCAATCGACGTTCGCGATTGTCTCCAAACCAGAGACCGACCGCCTTCGGAGCACCGGCCGAGATAAGCGGACCACCGATGCCGAAAATGGCAATGGCCAACCAGAACGTTCCGAGGCCATCAGCGGCAGCCCGAGCAAAGCCGCTGGCAGCCACGATGGTTGCTCCCAACAGCAGACTCCAATGGATGCCGAGACGATCGGTGAGTCGACCACCAACTGGCGCCGAGACGATGTAGACGAGCTGCCAGGCACCGAGAGCCAAGCCCATCGCGCTGCGACTCAAACCGAGGTCCGCTCGTATATCACCGACAAGGGGCGGAACAGACATGACCACGACGCCGAATGCGAAGTAAATGGCGCAGACGCCTCCGAAGATCAGCCACCTATAGGGGTGGCGGAGAGAATCGCTGTCGGGTCGGGCCACCCAGTGATGCTCCCACGGCAATCGCTTTAGATCTGCGAACCTGTCGTCATGGATGAACTGCGATGGTCTGCTGAAGACCTGGTGGCCGAACAACTCGACCGACCGGTTCTAGTCGTCGCCTTCCATGGCCTGTTCGACGCTGCCGGTTCAGCAACCTCGGCCGTCGAATGGTTGGCCGAGCGCCTCGGCAGTGTCGAGGTTGGCGACGTCGACCCTGAGACGTTCTTCGACTTCACCCAGCAACGCCCCATAGTTGAATTCGATGACGGAGGAGAGCGAAGAATTCGGTGGGCGGAAAACCGGATTCTCGCCGTGCGCACCCCCGACGGCCAACCGGACCTAGTGCTTCTCTCCGGCGTGGAACCCCACCTGCGGTGGCGAACCTTCAGTGAGACGATTCTGGAGGCGACCGAGCGAACCGGCTCGCGCTTGGTGACCACCTTGGGTTCTATGAGTGGGATGGCTCCACATACTCGACCGCCGGCGGTGACGGCAAGCTGCGCCAACCGTGAAATGGCCAACCGGCTCGGCCTCGACGGACCCTCGTACACGGGACCAACCGGCGTGGTCGGTGTGCTCCATGACACCCTCGACCGAGCCGGTGTCCCGATCATCTCGCTACGCGTGTCGGTTCCCTACTACCTGCCCGACTCGCCGAATCCGAAGGCCACCCGGTCGCTGCTGCGTCGTCTCGAGCAGGTCACCGGCATCGAGACCTACTTCGCAGACCTGGATGGGCCTTCCGCTGAATGGCAGGCCCGGGTCGACGAGGCGGTAGCCGAGAACGAAGAGGTGCGGTCTCACGTTCGCCGCCTTGAAGAACAGGTCGACCAAACAGAGGCTTTGCTACCCAAAGGGGACGACCTGGCTGCCGAGTTGGAGGCCTTCCTGCGCGACCAGGGTCAGAGCCCTCCGTCGGATTGGTGATTCCGTCTCCTAATCCCGGCAACAGCCGGTCGACCGAGCTCGACGCGGACTATGTCGGCTCGATCGGCAAGACTTAGCTCGTGGACCGAGAAGCCCTCCTCATCGCCGTCAGACGAGAGGGAAATGCCTTGCTCGCTGCCGCCGAATCCGACCCGACTGCCAGCATTGAACACTGTCCCGACTGGGATATTGCTGCGATGGTCGAACACGTGGCTGGCGTGTGGACTTTCATGACAGCGCAGTTGGCCGCTGCTTCGCCAGACTCTCCTACTCGGCCAGAGCGAGACGAGTCGCCGGCAGCCGAGAGGCTGGATCGGCTGGTCACGGCACTGGCCGAGACGGATCCGCAAACTCCGTGCTGGAATTGGTGCGCCGAGGATGGTCGCAGGGCGGGTTGGATAGGCCGACGAATGGCGCATGAGAACGCGATCCACCGCTGGGACGTCGAAAATGCAGTAGGTGAGGCGCCACCTATCGACGGCGACCTAGCGCGTGATGGCGTCGACGAAATCCTGGACGTGGCGTGGAGGTATCAGATGCGGGGGCCGGTCACTGACTACCCAAACTCGACGCTCCACCTCCACTGCACCGACGGTGAAGGAGAGTGGCTGCTCTCATCGGAGGACGACAGTTTGGTCGTGGCCCGGGAGCACGCCAAGGGGGACGTGGCGGCCCGAGGCACGGCCTCCGAACTGTTCTTACTTGTCTGGGGCCGACGCCCTGCCGGAATCGAGGTATTCGGCGACGAGGCCAGTCTCGCCGCCTGGCTGGCACTAACCCCCTAACTCCAGCAACTGGCAATATCCAGTCGGCCACGTCGACGGACTGGTCAATCGAGGTCGGTGCCCCAGATCCCGACAAACGACACCATCTCACCCGGATACCCACCAAGGTTGTGCACCAGAGCTCGACTGCGGGTCTCAAGAGTCGAGATTCTTCGATCCTCAGGCGCCTCGCCACGCAGTTGCAGCCAAGCTTCGTAGTGCATCCTCAGGCCGCTAGCTCCTACAGGATGACCAAAACTCTTGAGTCCACCGTCGGTGTTGACGGGAAGGTCGCCGCCGAGAGCAAAGGTGTCGTTGAGGACGTCTCTCCAAGCCTCGCCCCGCTCGCTGAAGCCGAGGTCCTCCATCAGGACAAGCTCGGTCGGGGTGAAGCAGTCGTGAACCTCGGCCATGGCCAACTCGGCACGGGGATCGGTAATGCCCGCCTGGGCATAGGCCTCAACGGCGGCAGCCGCGCACTCCGGCAGGGTGGTGAAATCGAACTTCGGATCGACCAGACCAGAGCCGTCCCCGGCCACCAGCGACAGGGCCTTAACGTAAAGCGGGGCGTCGGTGTAATCAGTGGCGCGATCAGCAGATCCCACCACCGCCGCCGCCGCACCGTCGGCTACCCCAGCGCAGTCGAAGACTGACAGGCGTCCAGCTACCGCAGTCATGTCACAGATGGCTTCTGCAGAGATCTCGCGCTGGAACTGGGCTAGCGGATTGCGGGCACCGTTGAAGTGGTTCTTCTCAGCGATCCGAGCCAGCACATAACGCAACTGGTCTTCATCGACACCATGAGCCTCGGCGTAGGCGGGAACCAAAAGGCTGAACATGGCCGCTGCGGTGACCGTACGGTTGGTTCCGTCGTTGGGTATCGGGAAGGCATTGAGGCCCTGATAGCCGCTGTCCTTGACCTTCTCACCACCGATGGCTACTGCCACGTCGAAGGCCCCGGACGCCACCGCGTAGCAGGCTTGGCGAAGAGCCTCCGACCCGGTTGCGCAGTAGTTCTCCACCCGAGTGACTGGACGATTAGCCAAGCGCAGGGGCGTAGCCAGGGAGATGCCTGAGGCCGAGGACTGCGATGTGCCGTACCAGTAGGCGTCGACGTCGTCCTTGGTGATACCGGCCGAAGCCAGGGCGGACCCATGGGCGTCGATCAGGAGGTCGTCAAGCGATCTGTCCCAGTGCTCACGAAATGGGGTGCAGCTCATCCCGACAATTGCCACCCGGTCTCGAATGCCGTGCGAGGCCATAAATGCTCTCCGTCGCTCGTGTGCCGCTGGTCCGGTCAGGACCGAACCGGGCGGCCCTTCCAGAAGTAGTTGTGGAGACCGTCAGCGGTAAATATCCGACGAAACGTCATCTCGACTCGATCGCCGGTCGCCACCTCGGCGGGATCGACATCAGTCAGCTCGATGGCTATCCGTCCGCCACCATCGAAGTCGACCACGGCGAAAACCAGAGGTGGGCTGGGTGAGTATGCCAAGTGGTCGACGGTGAAGGTGACCACGGTACCCATGGTCTCAGCCATGGGTGCCGGATCCATGTCGTCAACCTCTCCCCCGCCGATACCAACCCGTGACGAGGGGAGGTGAGTGATCCCAGAGGCGCGGTCAGTGCTGCCCACGAAACCGTGCTTCCAATCAGTGCGGCGCAGGGCGGCCGATGCAGAGGGCCTACTCGGCTCCGGACGGTTGGGGGGCTCTACGCCGATAGTCCCCCGCCAGGACAGGTGACGGGCATACGGAACGTCGGCCCGGCCTGCCACCTGGGTGGCAACGCTGCGGGCGGGCCGACGGTTGGGCAGCTCCGCTGTTGTCCGAAACAGCAGGACCTCGCAACCATCAGCCAAAACCACGAGGGCGACCACCATTCCGGGTTCAGCAGCATCGAGGACGTCGGCCAAAAGCAGAGCGGGGTGAGCGGCACCGCTGTTTCCGACGTCGCTGGTTCGGTCATCAGCTACAGCCACGCTTAGCCCGGATCCCACCTTGCGCACTGCCCGGGTGTGGAGTCCTGTCACCACGGCTACGTCGACGTCCTCTGCAGCGAGGTCTGTGGTAGCCAAGGCGTCGGACCAGGCCATGCGACCCAAGGGGGCGTAGGCCTGCTCGCCGAAGCGGTCTTCCCAGGTACGGGAGTGGACATCTCCGGGCGTGCGCCAACGGTCGGTGAACTCAGCGGTGGCCGTGGCACCACCGAGGTATTCGGCCAAGAGCGGACCGTCGTCGGGCGTTCCGACCAGCACAGCGGCCGCGGCGTCTCCGCCTCCTCCATCCTCGGTCCCACCTGGGCGACCGGCGCGGATGTCGGCGGCCACCACCAGTGTGGAGCCACCTCCCTCGAGAGCGGTTCGCAGGGCACCAACCGCCGAGCGTTGTGCGCCGCTGAAGTCGAGCGCCGGCACCGAAACATCTAGTCGGAGGGCAGCGTGTATGACAGAGGCGTTGGTCTTGTCGAGGTAGGGCGGGGCAACCGTGGAAAACCAGATCGCGTTCGGAGCCCCGACTCCGCTGACGGCTAGCGCCGAGCGGGCAGCAGCAACACCCATGGTCACTGCATCCTCATCAAATGAGGCCACGGCACGGTATCCACGACCGACCGATACCCCTAGAAACGTGCCAATCTCGGCCCTGTCGAGGCGCCAATAAGGCACGTGGGCTCCGTAGGCGAGGATCCCCCTGGTCTCGCTCATTTGTCGCCCCTCCGGTACCGTTACATATCTGACGGACCGTCAGATTACCGCCCCGAGACCGGACGCCCTATGGACTTCGACTTCACCAACGAGCAGGAAGCCTTCCGGACCGAGGTGGAAGCCTTCCTCGACGCCAACGACGACCCCGAAGTATTCGATCCGACCCGGGAAAACATGGCTCAGATCGTCGACACCCCGAAGCGCCGCGCTCTGATGAAGAAACTCGGCGACCAAGGTTGGCTCGGAATCACTTGGCCGAAGGATTACGGCGGCCAGGAGGGCGAGGGCGTCTACGAGTACATCCTCAACGAGGCCCTCGCCCGACGAGGTGGACCCCAGATCGGAAAGGGGGTCGGCATCATCGGCAAGACCCTCATTGCGCACGGCTCCGAAGTTCTCAAGGAGGAATTCCTCCCAAAGATTCTGGCTAATGAGGTGGAGTTCGCAGTCGGATACAGCGAGCCGGAGGCAGGCTCTGACGCGGCAGCCATGAAGTTAAAGGCCGACAAAACTGAAGGCGGCTGGATCCTCAACGGCCAGAAGACCTGGACCACCTCGGCCCACTTCGCCGAGTGGTACTGGGTGGGCGCTCGGACCGACCCGGACGCTCCCAAGCACCACGGCATCACCTTGTTCCTTGTGCCCCTGGATCACCCCGGAATCACCGTCCAAGGAATCTGGACAATGGGTGACGAGCGCACCAACGACGTTTTCTTCGATGACGTTTTCGTGCCCGACGAATACGTGGTGGGTCAGTTGAACCATGGCTTTCAGTACATCTCTCAGGCACTGGACATCGAGCGTTTCACCATGTTCACGTTCTCACCGGTCGAACAGCGCCTCGACTTGCTTGTCCAATACGTCCGAACCGCTACCCGAGACGGCGAACCCCTCCGAGATGACCCTCGGGTGAGGGCCCGAATGGCCCGTCTGGCCACCCAGGCGGAGGTGGCCCGCTGCATGGGCCTGCGGGTCGTCGACGCCTCGGTGAAGGCTGAGGACGGTGGCGGACCACCGCCGACGATCGAAGCCTCGGAGTACAAGCTCTTCACCACCGAATTCTCCAAATGTCTTGCCGACGCCTCGATGGACCTCGGCGGACCAGGCACCCAACTACGTGTCGGTACCGACGAGGCCCCGATGGGCGGCCGTGCCGAATCGACCTACCGCTACACGGTGCTTGACACCATCGGCGGAGGAACCTCCGAGGTGCAAAAAAACATCATCCCCCGACGAGGCCTCGGCCTCCCCAAGAACTTCTGAGGTCCCGAACGTGTCCTTGGTGCCCAACTCATCCGAAGGCAGGCCCCTGCTGGATGGCGTCCTAGTACTCGACTTGGCCTCAGTCGGCCCGGCCGTGCGAGCTTCCCGCTGGCTGGCCGACTGGGGTGCCGACGTCGTAAAGGTGGGACCGGTACCGAAGGACGCGGGGCTTCAAATTGTCCCACCGGCCTACGCCTACAGTGCCCACCGAAACATGCGTCGGATCCTCCTCGACCTGAAGTCAGAGGGTGGTCGCGGTGCCTTTCTCCGCCTGGCCAGCACGGCCGACGTTGTGGTCGAGAGCTTCCGACCCGGGGTGATCGACCGCCTGGGTATCGGCTACCAGTCACTTCGGACTGTCAACCCGGGAATCGTGCTGTGCTCCACCTCCGGCTTCGGGCAGACTGGGCCACGCGCCGGCTGGGCGGGCCACGACATCAACTACCTGGCAGTCGGCGGCTACCTCCACTGTTCTGGACGCGACGAACGCGGAGGGCCAGCCCTGCCCGGCGCCACGGTTGCCGACAGCGCCGGTGGCGGCCTTCATGCCGTAGCCGCCATCTGCGCAGCCCTGGTCGCCCGGACAGCGACCGGCCAGGGCACCCATCTTGATGTCTCGATCGCTGAAGGTGTGCTCTCGCTCATGTCGCTAGCCGTCGACGAGTACCTCGCCGATGGCACCGAGCCAGGTCCAAGACACGGCCTACTAACTGGCCGGTACGCCTGGTATGACCTGTATCAGGCCTCAGACGGAGGCTGGCTCGCTGTAGGGGCTATTGAGCCACAATTTTTCACCAATCTCTGTCTAGGACTGTCGTGCGACCGTTGGCTCGACCACCAGTACGACATCGACGCCATCGATGGTATGCGTGCCGATTTCGCCGCCGCCTTCGCAACGCGCCCCCGCGATGAATGGGTCGAAGTCCTTGGTCCTGCAGATACCTGCGTAACAGCCGTGCTCGATATCCCCGAGGTAATAGCCGACGAGCAGTACCGGTCCCGTGGCTCCTTCACTGAGGTCGTCCATCCGACTGCCGGACCCATCGCCCAGGTAGCTGCCCCGCTGGCCGGTCAGGTGGACGCATCGACCCTGCCTGTCTACGACCAGGCCGCACCGTGTACCGACGAGGTCCTGGCCGCTGCTGGCCTAGCCCCGGATGAGTTGGCTGTCCTGCGCTCCGAGGGAGCAATCGCATGACGGCGCACCGGACGCCCATCCAAGATCTGCCTCCAGTCCCAGACGAGGTGATCGCCCGGATCGGCGAAATCCAGTACGAGGAGGAAGGCGGCTTCCCCGTGGAACAGGGCTACATCTGGACGACCTGCGCCGCCGTCGAGAACGGCAACCCTCTTTTCTGGAACGAAGAGGTCGCCAACGAACTCACCGATGGTCCCATAGCGCCCCCAACCATGCTGTCGGTCTGGTTCCGCCCACATCACTGGTCGCCGGGCCGAACCGAACCGGCAGTGCCTCTACAGGCCCACTTCGACCTCAAGGAAGACCTTGACCTCCCCGAGGCGATCATCTCGTCCAACACCAACGCCTTCCACGAGCCGGTTCGCATTGGCGACCGGGTCCGGTCGCGCCAGGTGCTGCGATCGATAAGCGAGCCAAAGACCACGAAACTCGGCCGGGGACGATTCTGGACCATTGACGTGGAATACCTGAATCAGGACGACGTTCTTCTCGGCGTCGAGTCCTACACCGCATTCGGCTATCGACAGCCCGAAGAGGAGATAGGCGCGTGACCGGCCACCGGGAAACAGTCCGCCTGCTATTTGGCGACGTATCCGTAGGTGACGTGCTCCCTGAATTGTCCCATCGGGTCACTGCCACGACAGTGGTCCTCGGGGCTCTGGCGTCCAGGGATTGGCGACCGATGCACCACGACCGCGACTTCGCCATCCACCGAAACGGCACGAAGGACATCTTTCTGAATACACCGAACCAGGCCGCCTGGTTCGAGCGCTACGTCACTGATTGGACCGGTCCGAGCGGCCGGCTCGGGCGCATGATCTTCCGCATGAACACCTCGGTCTTCCCGAACGACACGATGCGGTTCACCGCAACCGTCACCGACTGCTCGGTGGACGAGGTCGGTTGCGGCTGGGTGGACCTCAACGTGGACCTCATGGTCGACGACGTGACTGCAACAACATGCGCCACTCGGGTGGCTTTACCCGTCGACAACAATGACAACCCCTGGGCGCGCCGCGGCGACGCCTGGCGTCCCTAGGAGGGTCCGAACATGGACCTCGCCTTTAGCGAAGAACAGGACATGCTGCGCGACGCTGTGCGCGGCCTGTGCGATAGCGCCGCTGAAAGCGTGCGTTTGCTCGAAGACGACCCTGTTGGCTACGACAAAGACTTCTGGCAGGGTCTGGCATCCATGGGCCTCACCGGTCTGATGCTCCCTGCTGACGTCGGTGGCTCCGAGATGAGCCTGCTCGATGCAGTAGTCGTTTACGAGGAATTTGGGCGCAGCCTCGTGCCGTCTCCCCATTTCGTCTCTTCGGTGGTGGCAGCCGGAATCATCAACCTTGCGGGTTCTGACGAACAACGGGCAGCCTGGCTGCCCCGCGTCGCCTCTGGCGAAGTCGTGCTGTCGGTGGCATGGCTGGAACCCGACAATGGATGGGGACCAACCGGCGTGAGACTGCCGGCTGTTCTCGCAGGCGAGGACGATGGGATGTTCGTCCTGACGGGAACTAAGCGCCACGTACCATTCGCCTCGTCGGCTGAAAGACTCGTCGTCCCGGCGCGGACCGGTGATGATCCGGAGGCCGTCGATCTCTTCCTCGTGGACCCAACCGCCGACGGAATTACCTTCACCCTCCAGCGAACGGTGGCCGGTGACACCCAGTACCGGGTCGATCTCGACGGTGTTCACGTGTCTTCCACTGATCGGATCGGCGAAACAGGGACCGGCTGGGCCGCCCTCTCGAAGGTCGTCCAGGATGCCATCGTCCTGGTGGCGGCCCAGGCGGTTGGCGCTGCCGAGGCTGCTCACGCCTTGACCACCCAGTACGCCAAGGACCGCCACCAGTTCGACAAGCCGATCGGTTCATTCCAAGCAATAGGCCACTACCTCGCCGATGGGATCACCTCTATCGACGGCGCCCGGGTGCTCGTGCACCACGCCGCGTGGACCCGAGACGAGGGACGCGATGCGGCGACACTCGCCCCCATGGCCAAGCTCTTTGCCACCTCCACCTGCCGGGAGGTCACCGGTGTAGCCATTCAGGTCCACGGCGGCATGGGATTCACCGTCGAGTGCGATGCTCAGATGTACTTTCGGCGGGCCAAATCCTGGCAGTTGAACTGGCTCGACGATGCCCGCCTAGAGGAGCTGATCGCCGCCCAAATCCTCGACTGAACCTGAGTGGATGAAGACAA
>MDTE01080780.1_pt1 | contig 27268 bp, 20 predicted proteins | sample 811231 | NCBI WGS metagenome assembly MDTE01 (sample SAMN05326651, study PRJNA326480) | marine metagenome | isolation source: seawater | place: Indian Ocean: Red Sea | collected 2010
AAAAATGGGTGACGCGGCTGCCTGGAAGCCACGTGCGGCGCTTGGCTTTAATTCTCTGCTGAACAGTGCCATCAACGGCAAGGGGCTGATGGCGCCGCGGGCCGGATTCTCATATTTGACCGACGAAGATCTGGCTAACGCGATTCGCTTCATGCTGGAGCAGACTGGCGTCACGGCGAATTAGCCTGACACGGCATTCACCAAGCTGACCCGACCTCCGGCGTGCGCTCTGTGCTAGACCGTCACTAAGTTCGCGTAAGCCACAACCAACCACTTGGCGCCCACCGCGTCGAAGTTGACCTGTACACGGGCATGCGGCCCGTCACCTTCGTAGCTCAAGACTACGCCTTCACCGAACTTCGGGTGGGCAACCGACTGCCCGAGCTTGAGGCCCGATGGACTGGCTTCGTCAACCATCGCAGCCGCTGGCCGCTCTCGCTCCCGGCCAGGGGAAACTGCACGGGACACCGTGCCCCGCATACGGATCTCATTGACCCGCTCTGCCGGTAACTCCGCTAGAAATCGCGAGCGCATGGGATAATAGTCGGAGCCATGCAGACGCCGACTCTCGGCATGTGTCAACGTCAGAACCTTCTGCGCGCGGGTCATGCCGACATAGCATAGCCTGCGCTCTTCCTCGAGTTGAGAAGGGTCATCAATGCTACGTTGATGAGGAAACAAGCCTTCTTCGAGCCCACATAAGAACACTAGTGGAAACTCGAGTCCTTTAGCCGAATGCAGTGTCATGAGCTGTACACAATCCTGCCACTCCGCGGCCTGTGATTCGCCGGCCTCGAGAGCCGCGTGGGCAAGGAAATTGTTCAATGGATTGCTGGCGTCTTCCTCATCGAGTTCGAACTCACGCGCGGCCGAAATCAGCTCGCCGAGGTTTTCTTCGCGCGTCTGCGCGCGGTCGCTCTTGTCATTGCGGTGCATCTGCAAAAGACCGCTGCGGTCTATGACTGCCTCCACCTGCTCGTGCAACTCGATGCCAGTGGTCGACTCGCTGAGCTCGTCGACCAGCGAGAGGAACCCAGCCACCGCGTTGCCCGCCCGGGCACGAAGCTCCTGACTGTCGATGAGCTGTTGTGCAGCCGACCACAACGACACATCGGCACGGCGTGCGGCTTCGCGAATACTTTCCGATGTGCGAGCGCCAATACCACGGGTGGGCGTGTTCACGACCCGCTCGAAGGCTGTGGCGTCACCTCGATTGGCGATCAGACGCAGATAGGCGAGCGCGTCTTTGATTTCTGCACGCTCATAGAATCGCAACCCGCCGTGAACGCGGTAGGCGATGCCCTGCGCCAGCAAGGCCTCTTCCAACACCCGGGACTGGGCACTCACGCGGTATAGCAACGCCGCCTCTGAACGTCTGCCGCCCTCTGCAAGCCACTGCTGAATGCGTCCGACGATGAATCGGGCTTCGTCCAGATCGTTGAACGCGGAATAGACGTAGACCGGATCGCCATCCTTGTCCGCTGTCCAGAGATTCTTGCCAAGCCGCCCCTCATTGTTCTCGATGAGGGTATTGGCCGCCGCGAGAATATTGCCGGAGGATCGGTAGTTCTGCTCCAGTCGGATAGTGATGACATTGTTGTAGTCGCGCGAGAACTTGTGAATGTTCTCGATTTTCGCACCGCGCCAGCCATAGATGGACTGGTCGTCATCACCAACCGGAAACATCCACGCGCCACCGCCCGAGAGCAACTGCAGCCAGGCATACTGGATGGTATTGGTGTCCTGAAACTCGTCGACAAGAATGTGAGTAAATCGAGACTGGTAGTGCTGCTGAAGACTCAGGTCGTCTCGAAGCAGTTCCAGAGATCGCAACAGCAGCTCGGCAAAATCGACAACACCGTTTCGCTCACAACTCTCTTCATAGGCACGGTAAACACGCTGCAACTGCTCTGTCCATAAATCACCGACATCGCCAGCATCCTCTGCCCGAGCCCCCTGCTCCTTTCGACCGTTGATGTAGCCTTGTGCCTGTCGCGGCGGCCAGCGTGACTCATCCAGATCGAGCTCACGCATGACCCGTTTCACGGTACGCAGCTGATCTTCGCTATCCAGTATCTGAAAGCCATCGGGTAGCCCGGCCTCGGCGCTGTGATAACGCAGCAAACGATTGGCGAGCCCGTGAAATGTGCCGACCCACATGCCACCGATGGGGTGACCCAGCATGGACTCGATACGTCCTCTCATCTCACCAGCAGCCTTGTTGGTAAAGGTCACTGCGAGCAACCCGTGCGGTGAGGCTTGGTCGGTGGCGAGCAACCAGGCGATGCGATGCACCAGCACTCTGGTCTTACCGCTACCGGCGCCCGCGAGCACGAGCTGATGACCGGGCGCGGCAGTAACGGCCTCACGTTGCGCGTCGTTGAGGGGCTCCAGAATGTGAGTGACATCCATGGCCCGAATTCTAACCCGAAAGCCTGCACCGAGTACGTCGCACGCAGTCATCTCGGTTAGAATTGCGCGGTCGCTATTGAATTGAGGTCGCCATGACGCAGCCGTTGACGCCATTGGACTACAACCAGCCAGATAGATTACTCACGCTGGTCGATGAGGCGCTCTATCACGCCGAACGCCAAGGCGCATCTGCGGCTGCAACGAGCATCGGCGCCAACGAAGGGCTCTCGGTATCTGTGCGCATGGGCTCGGTCGAAACAATCGAACATCATCGCAGCAAGCAACTCGGCATCAGTGTCTACTTCGGACAAAAGACCGGTTCGGCAACCACCACCGATCTGGACGTACCTGCTGTTAGAAATGCCGTAGAGGCGGCTTGTCGCATCGCGTGCTACACCCAGGACGACGAGTACGCCGGTCTCGCCGATGCAGACCGGATGGCAACCGAGCAGCCCGATCTGGATTTGTATCATCCCTGGGAGCTGACGCCCGAAGAAGCCACTACCATCGCACTCGAAATCGAGAATGCCGCGCGCCAACATGATTCACGCATCACCAACAGTGACGGCGCCGGTGTCAATTGCTTTCAAGGCTGTCATGTATACGGCAATAGCCATGGCTTCAGAGGCAGCTACGCCGGCACCCGGCACAGCGCCAGCTGCGCGGTCATTGCCGAGGCAGACGGTGAAATGCAGCGTGACTATTGGCATTCCGTGGCGCGACGCGCCGAAGGTCTGGAAGCTTCCGCCGACATCGGCGTGGAAGCGGCTTCGCGGACCATAAAGCGTCTGGGGGCCCGACGATTGTCGACCAGGACCGTGCCGGTAATGTTCTCCCCGGAGACGGCACGCCGGCTGTTCGGCAGCTTGCTGTCCGCCATTAACGGCGCAAGCCTGTATCGCAAAGCGAGCTTTCTGCTCGACAGCTTGGGTGAGCAGATATTCTCCGACATCGTCAGTATTCGCGATGAACCGCATATCAAAGGTGGACTCGGCAGCAGCAGCTTCGACTACGAGGGCGTGGCAACCGAGCCACGCGATCTCGTTCGTGACGGTGTTCTGCAAAGCTATGTGCTGGACAGCTACGCCGGCCGCCGGCTTGGCATGCCATCCACCGGTCACGCCGGTGGTGTGCACAACTTGATAGTCGAGCCGGGAGAATTGTCGTTCGACGAGCTGCTGCGAACCATGGACACTGGATTGCTCATTACTGAGCTCATGGGTATGGGCGTGAACATCCTGACCGGAGACTACTCTCGTGGGGTCGCGGGCTTCTGGGTCGAGAATGGAGAACTTCAATACCCGGTCGAAGAGATCACGGCCGCGAGTAATCTGCGCGACATGTTTCTGGGTGTTCGCGCCATCGGGAATGACGTTGACTATCGCTCGAGTCTGAAAACGGGCTCCCTTTTGCTCGAGAAAATGACCATAGCCGGCGAGTAGCTCAGTGCTCGCCGTCAACACCCCTGCTCCCGCCGGGCATTGAAGTTTCCGATTCGGTCCACATATTGAAATTCATACAGCAACCCGTTTGTGTGCCGATAGAGTAGATCGACGTTGGTCAGTCCCGTGTGGGACTGTGGCGTCGACAGCTGAGACTAGCGATGAAACGAGACACCGAAAGATCGGAACCCCGTGTCGTTACACCGGACGGAGAAGTTCGCCAGGAGCTCGTGCTCCCCGGTGATGTTCTACCCATCAATCTACATCTGCTACCGGTCACTGACCGGCCGTTCTTTCCGGCGCACGCGATGCCGGTGCTCATGGACGAGAAACGATGGACCGAAACCGTGATCGAGGTCGGCAAGCACGCCAACCGAACGGTAGGGTTGGTGCTGGTGGATGATGATCCCACCGCCGAGCCGAGCCCCGAGCAATTTTCACTCGTGGGTACCGCGGTACGCATGCACGAAGCAAATCGCCGCGACGGCCAGATTCACTTTGTCGCCGAAGGTCTTCAGCGCTTCCGCATCGTACGTTGGCTGTCCGAGAAGCCACCTTATCTGGTTCGTGTCGAGTACTTGCCAGAAGTTGACAGTGAAACCGAGGATGCGGAAATCAAAGCCTACGCAATGGCGATCATCGGGGTCATAAAAGAACTCATTCCACTCAATCCACTCTACAACGAGCAGCTCAAGCTGTTCCTGGACCGCTTCACCCCAAATCAACCGTCGTCACTCAGCTACTTTGCCGCCAGTCTTACGACCGCCGGCGGCGCTGAGCTCCAAGCCGTGCTCGACGCACCGACGTTGCTACAACGCATGGACAAGGTTCTGGTGCTGATCAAAAAGGAACTAGAGGTCGCCAAGCTCCACGCCCACATCAGCAAACAGGTGGAGGAGGCTATGGGAGAGCAACAGCGCAAGTTCTTCCTTCGTGAGCAGCTCAAGGTGATTCAAAACGAGCTCGGTATCTCCAAAGACGATCGCGAGGCCGACATCGAGCTGTTCAGCAAGCGACTCGACGCTCTCAAGCTCCCCGAGTCAGTCCGCACGCGTGCCGACGAGGAGCTCGACAAGCTCGGCATGCTCGAGCGCGGCTCACCAGAGTATGCGGTGACGCGTAACTACCTGGATTGGATTTCCTCGTTGCCGTTCGGCGTCTACTCTAAGGACAAGCTGGATCTCAGACGCGCGCGCAAGATCCTGAACGACGATCATGCAGGCTTGGAAGACGTCAAGGATCGCATCATCGAGTTCCTCGCCGTGGGCAAGCTCAAAGGCGAGATCTCCGGTTCAATCATTTTGCTGGTAGGGCCGCCAGGTGTCGGCAAAACCTCCGTTGGCCGGTCAGTTGCTACCGCACTGGGCCGCGAGTTCTATCGCTTCAGTCTGGGCGGTATGCGTGATGAGGCTGAGATCAAAGGCCACCGCCGCACCTATATCGGTGCCATGCCTGGAAAGCTCATCCAGGCATTGAAAGAGGTCGAGGTTGCCAATCCGGTGATCATGCTCGATGAGATAGACAAGATTGGGGCGTCGTTCCATGGCGACCCGGCCTCAGCACTGCTGGAAGTGCTCGACCCGGAACAGAATCAGTCATTCCTCGATCACTATCTCGATGTTCGCTTCGATTTGTCGCGAGTGCTGTTCATCTGCACGGCCAACCAGCTGGACACCATCCCGGCAGCATTACTCGATCGCATGGAAGTCATACGACTGTCCGGCTACATCACTGAAGAGAAGCTTGCGATTGCCCGACAGCATCTTTGGCCAGAGCTGCTTCAAAAGTCGGGGCTCAAGTCCGAGCAGCTCAAACTCACTGATGCCGGTCTGCGACAAATCATCAACGGCTACGCCCGTCAATCGGGCGTCCGAGACCTGGAGAAACGTCTCGCGCAAATTGTCCGAAAGGCTGCGGTGAAAATCGTCAAATCACCGAAAACCAAGCTACGGATCAATGCCAACAACATCGAGGACTTCCTCGGGCCGGTGCTGTTCCGGCCGGAAACCCCGATGCGTGGTGTCGGTGTGGTCACCGGGCTCGCCTGGACGTCGCTAGGCGGTGCCACCTTGAGTGTGGAGGCGAGCGAAATTCTCGAGAACCGGCGCGGTTTTCGACTCACCGGCAGACTCGGCGATGTCATGCAGGAGTCTGCGCAAATTGCATACAGCTTTGCGACCAGCAATGTCGAGCAATTCGGCGCACCGGTAGACTACTTCGACCAGCGGGAAATCCACCTCCACGTTCCCGAGGGAGCGACGCCAAAAGACGGTCCTAGCGCAGGTGTTACCATGGCGACTGCATTGTTGTCACTGGCACGCGGCAAAGCGGTAAAACCCTCAGTGGCGATGACCGGCGAGCTCACCCTGACTGGTCTGGTGCTGGCTGTCGGCGGTATCAGAGAAAAAGTCATCGCAGCGCGCAGAGGTGGCTACAAGACCCTGATATTGCCGGCTGCAAATCGGGGCGACTACGACGAGCTGCCGGCCTATCTGCGGAAGGGACTCAAGGTACATTTCGCGGAAAAGTTCGCCGATGTGGCGCGAGTTGCCTTGCCAACTTAGCTTCATCCTGAAACCTGCTTAGTCGATTCTGTGGATTATTAGATAGAATTCTATCTGTCTGATTGTTGGTAAAAAACTTGCTCGACAGTTTGCCCGACTTGCTGTCGGTTCAACGACACCCCAGCCGATAGGCACTGTTACCGTGTCGCTCGGCGTCGCCTTCTGGCGTGCAGACGAAACCTTCGATGAGTTTGTTGCACGTGCGGACGCCGGTTTGTACAGCTCCAAGGAGGGCTGTCGAAATCAGGTTACCGGAGAGCGCGACCTGATCGCCAAGGCAAACCGATCCGTGGAGCTCGCAAACTGAGAACACCGGCCTCCACGCAAGTGCAGGCCGGTTTGTCTTTCAGACCCAGCAACGCAATCAGACGTCTTGCTGGCTCAGAACTCCACGTAACACCGAGGCAAGCTCGTCGATTTGGGCGGGCTCGATGATAAACGGTGGTGCAACCAGCAGGGTGTCGCCGGTTGCCTTCAGATGCAGACCCGCCTCGAACAGCTGCTTTTGGACCTCATGGCCGCGCACACCCGGCCGGTCTTTGAGCGCCAGGTCGATACCACACAACATGCCATAGCCGCGCATGTCGGTGATGACGGGAATATCCTTGAGGGCGAACATCGCGTCCAGGAACGCCGGTGACGTCGCCTTCGCGCGCTCGAACAGCTTCTCTTTCTCGAAGATCTCCATGGTTGCGATACCGGCCGCACATGCCGCAGGATGACCCGAGTAGGTGTAACCGTGAAAGAGTTCGACTGCGTCCTGGGCTGCACTGCCGACCACGGTCTCGTAGATCTCTTCTTTGACCGCAACCGCACCCATGGGCTGTGCGCCGTTGGTGAGTGCTTTCGCCATGGTCATGATGTCCGGTTTGACATCGAACTCCTGAGCGGCGAAAGCACTACCTGTACGGCCAAAGCCACAGATCACCTCATCAAACACCAGCAGGATGCCGTGTTGGTCACAAATCTCGCGCAATCTTTGCAGATATCCGACGGGCGGCACCAGCGCACCGGTGGACCCTGCGATAGGTTCGACGAAGCAGGCCGCAATGGTGCCGGGCCCATAGTTGCTGGCAATCCGATCCAGATCCTCGGCGAGTTCAGCGCCGGTAGGCGGCTGACCTCTCACGAAACGATGCCCGGGCAGATGGGTATGACGCATGTGAAAAACACCTGGTAGACCGGGGCCGAACGCCTCGCGATTCTTGACCAGGCCACTCAGCGAAACGCCACCCATATTGACACCGTGGTAAGCGCGCTCGCGAGACACGAATCTGTGGCGCTGCCCATCGCCGCGCGCAGCATGATACGAGAACGCGATTTTCATCGCAGTGTCGACCGCCTCGGAGCCCGAATTGGCGAAGAACACCCGATTCAAGCCCTCCGGTGTGAGTCTGGCAACCCGTGCCGCAAGCTCGAATGACGACGGATGGCCACGCTGAAAATGTGGCGTGTAATCGAGCTCTTTGAGTTGTGCGTACACCGCTTCGGAAATCTCCGGACGGCAATGCCCCAATGGCGTACAAAACAACCCCGAGGAGCCGTCCAGTATCTTGGTGCCCTTGTGACTCCAGACGTAGACGCCTTCACCTTTTACCAACAGCTTCGGATCGTCTTTGAAATCCCGATTGGCGGTGAACGGCATCCACTGATATTCGAGGGTATTGGTGCTGTTTTTCATGACTGAACCTCCACCAGTGTTGGACCACATGATATGGACACAATAGACTTCCACGGTGCCAGTGCAGTAGGGCCAGATCGCCAATGACTATTAGCCCAGGGAATGCGTGACCAACTCTTTCATCTGACCCCGAAGCTCGGCATCACCTTGCAGAATCAGCTTCGCGAGCTGCTGGTCTCCGCGATTCTGGATGGACACATTCCAGCCGGCACCCCGCTGCCGTCCGGACGGCGTCTTGCCGAGCAGCTCGGTGTGTCGCGCAATACCGTGGTGCTGGCGTACCAGCATCTGGTCGACGAGGGATTTCTGATCTCCAGAGAGCGTAGCGGCTACTACGTCAACGAGGAGATTCTCGCTGGGCGAGTACCGTCACCGGCGCGGCCACCCATCCACACCACCGGTCAACCGAGTTGGCAAGCGCGTATGCAGCTCAAGCCCTCGGTGCAACGCAACATCAGCAAGCCGCGGGACTGGGACAAGTACCCCTACCCGTTCATTTATGGGCAATTCGACCCATCGCTGTTTCCGCTCTCCGAGTGGCGTGACTGCTGCCGGCAGGCGCTGTCCGTGGTCGCGGTACGTGACTGGTTGAGAGACAGTATCGACGCGGACGACCCGCTGCTGGTCGAGCAATTGCACACCCGGGTGCTGCCCCGACGCGGTGTGTGGGCGAGCCCCGAGGAGATCCTGATCACGGTGGGCGCTCAACAGGCCCTGTTCTTGATCTCGAACTTGCTGATGTCGAAGCGTTCACGAGTCGGTTTGGAGAACCCAGGCTACCCGGATGCACGCAACATTTTCGCGATGCGCGGCGCCGAGCTGGTGCCTCTTGCTGTTGACCATGACGGCTTGACCATCGACGAGCGCATCGGCGAGTGCGACTACGCTTACGTCACCCCGAGTCATCAGTTCCCCACCACCGCGACGCTACCGCTGACTCGGCGTTCAGAGTTGCTCGCTCTGGCGGCGGCGCGTGACACCGTGTTGATTGAAGACGACTACGAGGCCGAGACCAACTTCTCCGGAACCCCTACTCCGGCATTGAAGAGTCTCGACTCGCACAATCGAGTGATCTACGTGGGCAGTTTATCGAAGAGCCTGGCGCCCGGACTGAGGCTTGGCTACCTGATAGGGCCGGCTGAACTCATTCGTGAGGCACGGGCGTTGCGACGACTCATGCTTCGTCACCCGCCGACCAACAACCAGCGATCAATCGCGTTGTTCATCGCGCGCGGCCATTACGATGCGCTGCTGACGCGTGTCAACAACGCCTATAGTGAACGTTGGCGGGCGACACGGGCCGCGCTCGAGACGCAGTTGCCGAAGGTTACGGTGGTACCGAATCAAGGCGGATCGGCATTCTGGTTATCCGGACCTCCGGGACTCGACTGTCGCAAGCTGGAGGCGGCGGCGGCGGAGCACGGTATTATCATCGAGCCGGGCGACGTCTGCTTTATGGACGAAGACCGCCCTTGCCGTCACTTTCGAATCGGTGTCTCCTCCATCCCGCTGGATCGCATCGAGCCCGGAATTCGAGCACTCGCCGAAGTCCTCAAGACGGTCAGGAGCTGAACACAAGCTGGACCGCGAGACACACCCATGCTGGTACTATACCCGGCCAGATAGACTGATAACTTACGCGCACTTCAAAACGCTGTCCGATTTGGCCAGCACCGACAACCTGGTAGGAGGTCGATCATGCTTGTTGGGGTTCCCAAGGAAATTAAGAATCACGAATATCGGGTAGGTCTAACGCCGACGAGCGTTAGCGAGGTGTGCCATCACGGGCATTCCGTGGTTGTGCAGAGCAATGCCGGTTTCGGCATTGGCGCTACCGATACCGATTACCAAGCGGCTGGCGCCAGCGTGGTCGATGACCCTGCGGAAATCTTTGCCACCGCGGACATGATCGTCAAGGTCAAAGAACCCCAGGCCAACGAGCGCGCCATGCTGCGACCCGACCAGGTGCTGTTCACCTATCTTCACCTGGCGCCCGATCCCGACCAGACCAAAGACCTGGTGGCCAGTGGCTCAGTATGCATCGCCTACGAGACGGTGACCTCACCCCATGGAGGCCTGCCGCTGCTGGCCCCGATGTCGGAAGTGGCAGGCAGGCTCGCCGTTCAAGCCGGAGCCCATTGCCTTGAGCGCGCCCACGGCGGCAAGGGCCTGTTGCTCGGTGGTGTACCTGGTGTGGACCCAGCCAAGGTCGTGGTCATTGGTGGTGGCGTGGTCGGCACCCATGCGATCCATATCGCACTGGGTATGGGCGCCGACACCTGGGTCATCGATCGCTCCACCGATGCCCTCAAACGGCTCTGGACTCAGTTCGGGCAGCCGCTGAAGACCGTGTACTCGACCCGTGACGCCATCGAAAAACATGTGGTCGATGCCGACATTGTCATCGGCGGCGTGCTCATCCCCGGCGCTGCCGCACCGAAGCTGGTGACGGCGGATCACATCAAGAAAATGTCGCCGGGCTCGGTGGTGGTGGATGTCGCCATCGACCAAGGCGGATGTTTCGAGACCTCTCACGCGACCACACACGCGGACCCGACCTACGTGGTCGATGACGTGGTCCACTACTGTGTTGCCAACATGCCGGGGGCGGTGCCAAAGACGTCGACCTATGCATTGAACAATGTCACGTTACCATTCGTTCTGGCATTGGCCGACAAAGGTTATGCGCAGGCCCTTGAGGATGACGAGAACCTGCGGCTGGGTCTCAATGTCCACAAAGGCGATGTCACCTGCAAGGAAGTGGCTGACGATCTCGGCTACCCGTTCGTTGACCCGCTGCAAGCTATTGGCGGCTGAGGGCTCTCGCCTCGGTTTGTAATGGGACTCTCCAATACACGATGAGTCAGAGACTGGCATGACTCTCGAAAGCAGACATACCGGCGCCTTGACGAAAGCCATTCGGCTGCATGGCGTCGGCGTGTTGATGTCACTTTGGCTCGGCACCGTCTACGCGCAAACCGAAACCTCTGTGTCGATCGAAGGCCTGCTGGTGGTGATTGAATGTCGAGCTGCCAATTATCAGCAAATCCGTCTCGGGGATACCTCGCCGGAACTGGTGCAGGCCGCAACCACGTGTGCGAGAACGGGGGCGCCACTAGCCGTGCTGGTGAATCCGAAAAGCAATCCGGTGCTCTACACCCTGGTGGCGCCTTCGGAAGACTTGTTTGCCTACATTGCGCACCACATCCGGCTGACAGGCGAGGAAATCTCGGCCGGATTAATTGTGCCAAGCAATCTCGAGGTAAAAACCCACGACGGCTGGATGCAAGTGGTCACGACATCGATGATGTAGCCAGCAGCTTACCTATCCGGCAGCCTTGACGAACGCGCTGATACGATTGAACAAGGTCGCAAGCTCCGCGGCCTTGTGTGGCGCCGTGAATACCGCAACCAGACGTGCCTTCGGATCCGTCAGCAAGATCGCCGCTGTGTGGTCAACCAGATAATTGCCTGCTTCATCCTCCTCGCCAGGGACATACAAGATACCGAGCTGACGGGCCAGCGCCTCGAGCGCGTCAGCGTTGCCCGTGGCGCCGATGAATGCGTCGTCAAAGAACCCCACATATTCTCCGAGATGCTCTGGATTGTCGCGTGCCGGGTCCACCGACACGAACACGAACTGCCGATGCACCGGATCGTCGCTTTGCACTTGGATCTGATCGTCGACTTGATTCATGACCGACAGCGTAATCGGACACACATCCGGACAATTGGTGTAACCGAAGAACCAGAATGTCCATTTGTCCTGGACACGCTTCAAATCAAACGGCTGCTGGTTCTGATCATGTAACGCAAACTCGCCCAAGGTCTTGGGATTAGGCCAGAGCACGGGCAGGTCGGCAGGCGGCGCCTGCGGCCGGGAGTACTTTTGGTAGACGAACATTCCACCGTAGATGGCGGCGAATCCACACACAAAGGCGAGAACGACTTGAAGTGCCTTCGCTTTCAAAGCTTGATTTTCTCACCTTTAGGATCGTAGAGCGGGCGCAATGAAGCTTTGGCCGGATAACGCTCGCAGGCAATTTCAATTTCGTACTCGCCCGCCTTAATCCAATCCGCGTTTAGGCCTTCTTCATTCTCGACATAGCCGAGCGCCACCGATGCACCCAGGCTGTGGCCATACATTGCCGAGGTCGTAGAACCGACCATCTCACCGTCTCGATAGATGGGCTCCTCGTGATACATCAAGGGCTCGGGGTCTTCGAGCACGAACTGAACCATGCGTTTCTTGAGACCTTGTTCTTTCTGCCGCAGCAATGCATCGCGACCGATGAAGTCATCGTTCTTGTCGAACGCGACGGCAAAGCCGAGTCCAGCCTCCAAGGGCGTGTCCTCATCGGCGATGTCGTGCCCCCAGTGCTTGAACGCTTTCTCCATACGCAGTGAATTCACGGCGTGATAACCCGCCAGCTTCATGTCGAACTGTTCACCGGCCTCCATGAGTCGGTCGTACACGCCGGACATGAACTCGGCCGGCATGTAGAGCTCCCAGCCCAGCTCGCCCATGTACGTGATACGCGATGCGCGCACCATGCCATAACCCAGCTCGATCTCTTTTGACGTACCGAACGGGAACGCTTCATTGGTAAGATCGGCGTCGGTGACTTTGCTCATGACACCACGCGCATTCGGCCCCATCAGACCCAGCATCGCATAACCAGACGTGATGTCCGTCAAGGTGGCATCCGCACCGACCGGAATATGCGACTTCAAGTAGTAATAGTCTCGGGTCTGCTGGGTGCAGCTGGTCACGATCAGATACGAGTTTTCGCTTAGACGAGTGACCGTCAAGTCGGCTTCGATGCCACCACGATCATTGAGCCACTGGGTGTAAACAACTTTGCCGGTGGGGACGGAGACATTGTTCGCACACACTCGACTCAGAATGCGTTCGACATCACGGCCTTGGAACAGGTATTTGACGAACGAGCTCTGGTCGAAAAGCGCCACATTTTCTCGGCATGCGCGGTGCTCGTTTGCCGAGTGCTCGAACCAGTTCTGACGCCCATAGCTGTATTCGTACTTCGGCTCGATGCCCGCGGGCGCAAACCAGTTGGGCCGTTCCCAGCCACCGGTTTCGCCAAAGCAGGCACCACGCTCGAGCAGCTTGTCGTGAATGACCGAGGTACGAACCTGGCGTGACGTCTCGGGCTGAAGAAACGGCCAATGCATGGCGTACAGGTTGCCCAGACTCTCGGTAACCCGATCACGCAAGTAAGCACTGTTGCCCTGAAAGGGCATCCAGCGTCGAGGGTCTACATCCCACAAATCCATGGGCGGACGGCCTTCGGCAATCCATTCGGCAATAACTTTGCCCGCACCACCCGACGACTGGATGCCGATGGAGTTGAAGCCCGCGGCAATAAAGAAGTTTCCGACCTCCGGCGCCTCGCCCAGACTGTAGCGAGTGTCCGGTGTGAAGCTCTCCGGGCCACAGAAGAACAGCTGAATGCCGGCTCGCTCGAGGACGGGCAACCGGTGCATGGCATTCTCGAGCACCGGCTCGAAGTGGTCCCAATCCTCGGGCAAGCTGTCGAACTCGAAGTCCTCTGAAATGCCGTTCATGCCCCAAGGTTTGGCTCCGGGCTCGAACGCGCCTACCAGCAACTTGCCAGCATCTTCTTTGACATAGCAGTAGCTGGATGGATCTCTCAGCACCGGCAGGTCGGCGGGAACCTCGTCCATGGGTTCGGTCACGACGTAGAAATGCTCACAGGCATGCAGTGGCACATTGACCCCCGCCATGCGGCCGACTTCCCGGCCCCACATGCCGGCGCAGTTGACCACGTACTCGCAGGCAATGTCGCCGCGATCGGTAGACACGCCCGCAACTTTGCCGTTGGCGGTCTTGATGCCAGTAACCTTGGTGTTCTCGAAAATTTGTGCACCGCCCGTCCGCGCACCCTTTGCCATTGCCTGGGTGACATCAGTCGGATTCACCTGGCCGTCCCTTGGCAGGAACACACCACCAACCATGTCTTCGATATTGAGCAGCGGATAGAGGTCGCGCGCCTCTTGTGGTGTGATGACCTGAACTTCCAGACCGAAGCGCCGCGCCATGGATGCGCCGCGCTTCAACTCCTCGAGGCGCTCGTTGTCGGCTGCGACTGAAACCGAGCCATTCTGCTTGAAACCCGTCGCTTGGCCGGTTTCTTCTTCCAGGGTCTCGAACAATGTCGTCGTGTACTGGGCCAACCGGGTCAGGTTGTGGGTGGCGCGCAGCTGGCCGACCAGTCCGGCTGCATGCCAGGTAGTGCCGCTGGTGAGGCTCTTTCTCTCCAGCAGGACAACGTCCGTCCAGCCGACCTTGGTCAAGTGATAGGCGACACTGCAACCGACAACCCCGCCCCCGACTACAACGACTCTTGCTTGTGTGGGCAACTGTGTTGCCATGGACGTCTCCACTCAAATCTAATTCATCGCGATTGTTACAGATTCGAGAGCAGCCGGACACCAGTCACGGCGAACCGGTGCCATGACTGCCGCCACATCGTAGACTCCGTACTCACACCCGAGCAGCCGAGGTCGCATTGCATGCTTTACGGATTCATAGGTATCGGAAATCTAGGGTCCCGGTTGGCATCCAATTTATTGCAGGCCGGACACCAGCTTCAGATTCACGACCTCGATGAATCACTGGCAACCGAGCTGGTTGCACGCGGTGCACGCTGGTCCCAATCGCCAGCCGCCGCGGCCGATGGCGCTGACGCCGTGATCACCTGTATGCCAAACCCAGCCGCCTCCAGTGCCGTGATGCTCGGCGATGCCGGAGCGTTGGAGACATTGGGTCGAGAAGCCACCTGGCTCGAGGTCAGCACCAGCACACTGAAAGACATCGAGAGCATCATGGGCCACGACAAAGCCACTCACATCAATGTGCTGGAGTGCCCGGTGACCGGCGGGCTGCATCGCGCAGCGCGCGGCGAAATGACTATGTTCGTAGGGGGCGAGAAAGCGGTGTTCGAGCAGCATGAAGCAGCGCTCGAGGCGATGTGTCAGCCGGTTTACCACCTTGGCCCGCTGGGGTCGGCCTCTTTGCTCAAGGTCATCACTAACATGTTGTGCTTGATTGATCTGGTCGCGATGGGCGAAGCCTTGATGCTCGCCAAACAGGGCGGCTTAGATCTCGCAACCTGCTATCGCGCCATTTGTGACAGCTCAGGCACCAGCCGCGAGTTCGAAGACTGGGCGCCAGCAATTCTGAATGGCAGCTACGACACTGGATTCACGCTGGATCTGGCATTGAAGGATCTGGGGTTCGGCGTCGACTACGGCCGAGACATGGGCGTGCCGCTGGCGCTCACGACTCAGGTTCGCGCCATGCTCGAACAGGCGCGCGAGACCTACGGCGGCGAAGCCTGGACACCACACGTGATCAAGCTTCTGGAAGAGCAAGTCGGCATAGAGCTTCGCGCGGAGGGCTTCCCACCGGTCTACTGAGGGCGCTGACGCAGCCCGTCAAATGGCCGTCAGCGTGGGCCAGAGTGCATCAGCCCCTTGCTGGGCAACAAACTGTCCCAATGTTTCCGCCCACTCGGTTTCGGCACCGAAGTCATCACGCCAAACCCACAGACGGCGACTGTAGTGGTGCAGTGGATACTCGCGTGCAAATCCCATGGCGCCATGAACCTGATGTGCAATGGAGGCACCGTTGGAAGCAGCTTGGCCGGAACGGATCTTGGCGCTTGCCACCGCAACAAATGCCTGGTCACTCAGCACACCGCACCGAGCAATACTGCTGCCAGCCGCGTTCGCAGCAGCACAGGAGGCCGACACTTCACCCGCGAGGTCTGCGAGGTTGTGTTGCACAGCCTGAAACTTGGCGACGGGTCGGCCGAATTGCTCGCGTGTGCTGGCATACGCAATGGACCGTGACAGCAAATGCTCCAGTGCGCCGGCCATCTGCTGGCATCGCAAGGTTGCACCGACTCGCTTTACAAACTCACAAGTATCGGCAGGCACTGCCACCATCGCCGACGGCAAGACCTCACTCAGAAAGACCTGATCGGCCGGCTCACCGGCAAGATTCTCTGCCTCGGTAACACCCAGGACCTCGCCAGGAAGAACGGCGAGCCGGGTTTCCTCGTGGTCATCAAAAACCACCACCAGGCCGTCGAGTACGCGACCATACGCAACACGATTCAACTCTCCGTGCAGCCGCCCTTGGCGGTCGCAGCGAAGCGAATCGTATGCTTGTGGGCACACCACGTTCAACACGCCCGCCGGCACCGTTACGTCGTTGGCGTGTAGTACGTGAGCGGCGAGCAAGGTCTCTGCCAGAGGCACCGGCGCCGCATAGCGCGCAGCAACTCTGCAAACGCCAAGGCCATCGAACCAGCTGGCCCCGGCGCCACCTTGGGTTTCGGGTATCCACGTCCGTGGTACCCCAGCGTCATTCAAATGCTGCCAGAGCTCAGCTGCCCACGATCCATCCGCCGCACGCAGCACCTCAGCATCACACTGCGCATCGAGCATGTGTTCCAGTGCGTCCAGTATTGCGGGATCCGGGCGGGTCATGAGCTCACCAAGCAGCTGTGCACTTCAGGGCGGCGGCGGAAAGTCATTTCAACGCAACCCCAGCCCGCGCGCGATGATGCCTTTGAGGATCTCGCGTGTGCCGCCTTGAATCGTAAGTTTCGGCGCCATCAGGGTAGCGTGGCGCAACGTCTCTTCGAATGCAGAGTTCGGGCCAGCGTGTCGTACTGGTAGCAATTCGCGCGCACGGGCTGGCAACAGCTGCTCCCAGTCCGTACCCAGCTCTTTCACCAACGCCGCCTCCACTTCTGGCACGTGGCCCTCCTGCAACATGCCGGCAACCGAGAGTGACAGCTGTCGCAATGTGCACAGCTCCGCTGTCAGTCGCCCGATACCTTCGGCGAGACGCACATCGGGGTGTTCACCCGCCGCTCGAATGAGCTCGTAGAGTACAAAAATCGTCTCCAGAAACCTCTCAGGCCCGGACCGTTCGAAAGCGAGCTCACCCGTCGCCTGCTTCCAGGCTTGGTCGACCTCGCCGATGAGATGGGTGCTGGGGACGAACACATTGTCGAACGTAACCTCGTTGAAATCAGCCACGCCGGACAAGTTCTCGATAGGTCGCACGTCAATGCCGGGGGCATCCATATTGACCAAGAACTGTGTCAAACCATGGCGCCGATTATTCTCGGCGGGCGGTGATGTGCGCAGCAGTGCGATCATGTAGTCGGAGCGGTGCGCGTTACTGGTCCAGAGCTTTCGACCGTTAATCAACCAGCCGCCGTCGGCGGCGGTCGCCTTTGACTTCAATGAAAACAGATCGGAACCGGAATCAGGCTCACTCATGCCAATGCAGAAGTAGCATTCCCCGCGCACAATCTTTGGCAATATCTCGGCGCGCACACTCTCGTGTCCGTAGCGCAGCAGCACAGGACCGCTTTGCCGATCGGCGACCCAGTGCGCCCACACCGGGGCGCCAGCGGCAAGCATTTCCTCGCTGACCACATAACGTTCGAGAAAGGTTCGCTCGTGACCGCCGAAGACCTTCGGCCAGGTCATGCCGATAAAGCCTTCGGCACCACAACGCCGACTGAATTCCGGGTCGTGACGACCGAGCTCGCCGGGCACGAATCGTCCGGCGTCTCGCTCGCCAGCGAGAAACTTACGGACTTCGTCGCGCGCGACTTGCGCTTGCTCGGGCAGCTCTACGGGATGGAACTGAATCAATGGCTCTGACATAGGCATGCTCAGAAAGTCGACAGAGTCCATTTTACCCTCGATCGGACATTTAGCGACCTCGAGGCGCTGCCTGAAAGACACACGCACGGTCAACACACCGGGATGGGGCAGCTATGGCAGCGGCGTTCGATCATCCCACCTAACGCCATGCACGTGAGCGTGTTCGTCTCAGCAGTCAGATCGAGGTCTCGGGTCACAGGACGGCCTGAAGCGGCTGGTCGAGTCAAGTGTGCGACGCATAAATAAAACCCAGGACACCCTCGGGCTGATGTTCATGGGTATCGACGGCTTCAAGGAATTCAACGGTCGGCACATCGGTGAAGATGTGTTGTGCGCGACCGGTCACGACGACGCTACACAGACCAGGTCACAAGGATGTTCTCGACCGTATTGTTTCTCCACACGCGGTTGCAGCTCATCACTTGATCGCCTCGTCCTGAAGCAGGATTCGACGTCATTAGAGGTCGGTGGTTGCAATATCCCAGCACCCGTGGGTCAATGCATGCTGGACCTACACATCCGCTACGGACATGAAACGAAAGTACGTTTGGCCGGAAGCTCACTGGAGCTGGCAGGAGCCGGTGACCCACAAGCATGGGATACGTGACGGCGAGATGATTTTTGTCGGCGGCGAAGTCGACATGGACAAAGCCTGCACCATTCGCCACCCAGGGGATATTCACGGGCAAACCGAAGGGGTGATGGACAACATTGGCATCATCCTGGAGGAGTGCGATGCCGACTACGACGACATCGTCAAGCTGGTGGTGTTCTACGAGAACAACGGCGACGTCGACGAGACGGCATTACTCGAGCAAATCGCCCAGCGCTTTAGCGGACCTGCGCTGCCGGCGGTCGCCGTGGTTCCGTTGCCGGTTCTGGCCTGGCCCGATCTCAAGGTGGAGATAGAGGCCATCGCCATGCGCGCCGTGGACGGCTCGCGTATGGCCAAGACAGTGGCACGACCCGCCAATCACTGGGACTGGCCCTTCAGCCATGGTGTTCGATGTGGCGAGTACATATATGTCGGCACCCAGATGCCACTCGATGGCAACGGCCAAGTGCGACATCCCGATGACATCGTCAAACAGGCGGCGCTCAACATAGAGAATTTAGACGCGGTGCTAGCCGAGCTTGGCGCCGATCGCACAGACGTGTGTCGCATTAACACCTTCTACCTGGGTCACGGCACGGCGGACGACTGGAAGAATGCGGGCGAGATACGAGGGCGTGCGTTCGAGTGGCCAGGTCCGGTAGGCACGGGTGTGCCGGTTCCGGCGCTATACCCAGCTGGCGTCACGCAGCGGCAAGAGTCTTTTGCGATGCGCGCACTGAATGACGGCCGACTCGAAAGAATCGCACTGCGTCCGGAAGGGCATTGGGACTGGCCCTCGCCAATCAATTTTCAGCAAGTCGTGAAGTCGGGAAGAATGATCTATGTAGGCGGCCAGGTGTCGGCCGAAGGCGCAACCAGAGCCTTGCACCCGAATGACCTAGAGGCCCAGACCCACGAGGTCATGCGCAACATAGAACGTTGCTTGCAAGCTGTCGGTGCCGAGCTCGATGACATTGTAAAAATGAACACCTTCTTCAAGGGCGGGGCCGACTTCGAACACCCTATTCGTTACTTCCGTATTCGCTCGACCTACTTCAGCGATCCCGGACCGACAACCACCGGCGTGCCGCTGGAGCGCATCGCGCTAGAAGGTCTGGAGCTGGAAATCGAAGCCTATGCGCTGGTGGACGAGCGAGTTTGAGTAGCCTGAAACAGATCTGTGACTGACAGCTACGCGAATGCATCTCCTACGGCCTGACTTTGCGACCGGCCCTCTTCTTGCCGCCTCACGTTTCAGGCTCGGTACCAGGGTGATTTCGCCGTCGATTTTCCTTTTCGAAACTCATGTGCTTTTCGATGAACTGCGTTCGGTCCTCTGAAACAGGTCTTTGCGCAACGGCCTAATTGCCTGCGGGTCGACATGTACATGAATCACCGCCGACGTGCGTTTTTCTAGTGCGGCGCCGTATGCCGCGGCCATCTCACCAGGCTCTCGAACCACATACCCATCCGCGCCACACAACCTGGCGAACTCATCCAGCGGTGGTGTACTGATGTCGGCCCCAAGGGTGCGCCCGTTGAAGTAGGTCTGTTGGTACGCCTTCTCCGCACCCCATGCCGCATTGTCTAGAACCACTGCAATAACAGGCATTTTATAGCGGACCGCAGTAGTCAGTTCCGCCATGGTGTATCCAAACCCACCGTCACCCATGACACAGACCACCGGTCGATCCGGCACAGCGGCTGCGGCGCCGAGCGCGGCCGCATAGCCAAAGCCCACCAGACCAAAATCCAAAGGTGCAACCAATCCCGGTAAGGCCTGATAGGTCAACCGGTCCGCAGCCTGCAGGCACGCATTTCCGGTATCTATGGTGTAGAGCACATCCGGTGTGGCAACTTCGCGCATTTCTGCTAGCACACGCTGTGGATGCAGCGGCGAAGCATCGAGCTTTGCTTCCGCATCACGCTCGGCGCGCAGTTGTTTCACGCCATCTCGAAATCGTGATCGCCACTTGTCCCAGTCACCAGTGTCCGCTCCATCGCTCAACGACGCGCGTAGGGCTGCGCTCGTCTGCGCAGCGCCCGCTTGAACACCGACTGCAACAGCGTAGTACCGTCCGACAGCGCTCGCCTCGACATCGACTTGAATGATGTCCGCATCACTGTTGACGTACTCGTGGTTCAGAAATGTCGAGTTGAACGCCAGGCGTGCACCCAGCGCCAGTATCAAATCAGCGTTACGCGTCAGATCGGCCGCCAGGCTGTTGCCTCTCGCACCCGTTTGTCCTGCGTTGTTCGGGTGGTCACTGGTCAACAAATCGGCATGACCGGTGGAACAAACAACTGGCAAGTCGAGATGCTCAGCGAGCGCTTGCAGTTCATCAAGCCCATCGGGTTTGAATCCGCCGCCAGCAAAAATGATGGGGCGCCGCGCGGCTTGCAACGCCGCAACAATTCGCACCATTTCCGCAGGTGCGGGCTGGCCGGGCCGGGCCTGTTGCCAGTTTCGGGGTTGTGGCGCCGGACCCTGCTCAGAGAACAGATCTCTGGGCACATGCAATACCACCGGACCACGTCGGCCACTCATGGCCAGGTGCATGGCCTGCTCGAGTGCAGCGGCCAGCCGTGCACGATCGGTGACCATGATGGAGCGCTTGCAGATGGGTGCGAACAAGCTCAGCTGATCAACTTCTTGAAACGTGTCCTTACCCTGATCGGCGCGAGTAACAGCACCGGCGATGGCGACCAGCGGCGAGTACGCCAGATGCGCTTCGGCAACGGCGGTGACGAGATTGACAACCCCGGGGCCCGCCTGCGCGCCCAGCACCACGCCCGGGCAGTTGCGTAAACGGGCGTAAGCGTCTGCCATATGGCCGGCAGCGCGCTCGTCTCGAGCACCGATGTAGCGAATATCATCCTGCTGCGAGAGTGCGTCGTAGAACTCAAGCATGGAGCCACCCAGCAGCCCAAACACACATTCGACACCCGCGCTCCGCAACACCTCCACGCATGCCTGGCCACCGTTCATGGCCTGGTTTCCTCCAGCGGTCGCATCGCATCGGCAGGCAATATGATTTCGAAGCGCTGACGCAGCTTGTTGTCGACTTGAGGGCTGATGCAGCTGGGGTAGTGACTCGCGAGAAGCCGTTCGACGGCTTCTCGACCCCGAATCAACATGTCCTTGGAGCCTGATTCCGTCCATGCGGATGGCACTTGACGATCGGCAATCTCCGGATAGACATAGTCTGACTCCATGCGCGCCAGCGTTTGACCGTGTCCGAGATAATGACCCTCACCGTTGACGACATCGGTGATGACCTCCGTCGCCAGCGTCTCCGCGTTCACCTCGGCGCCGCGAATACTGCGCAACACACCACCCAGCATGTCGTTGTCGATCACGAAGCTCTCCAACGAGCAGCCCAGCATGCTCGCCAGTGTTCCGCAGGAGTGAGTGATAATGTTGCAGCCGGCGTGTGCCGCCAGCGCCACAGAGAGACTCTTCTCGTATCCGGCCTGCGCATCGTGAACCTTTGAATCGGTATAGCCGGCGATCGAGCTCGTCGGTAGTCCATAAAAACGTCCCATTTGCGCAGCCGAGGCCATGAGCATTGCTTGCTCACCACTGCCGCCACACATGGCGCCCGTGCGTAAGTCGGATACCAATGGCTTAGGCGCGAACACAATGCTCGCATCTGGATCGACCAGCCAGGCGAATGTGACACCAGCCAGGGATTCGCAAACGGCCTGCACCAGCGACCCAGCGATGGTGACCGGACTGGTGGCACCCATTTGCCCGGCGGAAATCAGCTGCACCGGCATCCCGTGCAGCACGGCTTGTTCCACGACCTCACACGCGTCGGTGGCGAATCGCATGGGAGGCACGACGTGGGTCGCCATCACTGTCAGGAACGGTCGATCCCTGAAGGCTTGTTCGCCGCCCGCGATCTCATAACAGATGGCGGCGACATCGGCGACGTTGTCGGGCTCGGTCACGCTCACACAAACATGCTTCGAGGTGCCCGCGAGGCAGGCATACGCAGTGGTTACGTCGAGGCTTTTAGGGTTCGGCGCATCCGTGCACACCATGGGCCGGCTGAACATGTGGATGTGCTCGAGCTGGTCGACCAAGCGAGCCGCGTCATACAAATCCTTGGCGGTAGACGGTCGGTACTCACCGGACTCGGGATCGAGGATGGCGGGGGTTCCGCCACCAGTGCTGGTGTGAACACGAGCGCCAGAGATGTCCATCGGCGGTTCGTCACGGCGACTGTAGAGCAGCTGCTGTTTACGGACCCCAGCAATGGCCTCTTCGACGATAGTTCTCGGGAACAGCAGACGTTCAGTGCTGGTGAGCTCACCACCGGCAGCGCAGACTTTTTCAATCATCGTGCGGGGAGCCGCAGACAGGCCAACCGCTTCCAGCAGTTGCATCACCGCCTCATGCACCTGCTTGAGCTCACTCTCCTCCAGAGGGGCATAACGTCCACCCACGACACCGGGCCATACGGCGGCCTTGGATTTCGGACGTTGTCGTGCCGCCTGCCCTCGCCGTCGACTGCGACTCCGTTTACCTTGGGAGCTGATCTGATCCATGAGTTTCAATACTCAGATTCGTTGGTCAACGTTGTGATTTCGAGACATGGGAAATTTATGGGAAACCAAACCGGTTTGCACACACTTTGCATGTATTCGAAAAAGATCGTGGTTGTCGCTCTCCAGCTTCACCGCATTGGCGACGACACCGCCGTCGCCACATGAATGGTGATGGACCTGCGGGAACACTTTACCGTGACCCGGTTGTGTCGGCATGAACCCGATTTCCACAACGTCGACCGCCCCAATGGCACTGCACTGGCCATGGCGCCGCCATTGAGGCGATTGCTGCCACACAGCTGGTCCCTGCCACTCTCCAGCGTTGGCGAGGTCATGGCCGAACTTCACGACCATGCTTTCAATCGTGCCACACAGCTCGAGCTCGACACACGCCGTGAGACGTTCTCGGTCGACTTTCACACGCGGACTGACTGGCGCATGATGTAGCCGATGAAACCCCTCGATCTGACATCGGAAATGACCCTATGAGTGCCCCACGGGTTGCGATGCTCGGCATGATGCTGGAAAGCAACGCCTTCGCGCCGATCGCAACCGAGCAGGATTTTCGTTCTCGCGCCTATCTATCCGGGGAAGCGCTATGGTCCGAAATCAACAAGCCGGTATCGCGATTGCCGCAAGAGGTTACGGGATTCGTGAACGCCATGAATGCCACGGGCACATGGACGCCAGTCCCGATTGTGCTGACCGAGTGCGAGCCCACCGGTCCCGTCGATCAGGCCTTCTTGGAGCAGACGCTCTCGGAGATTCTTACCCGACTCCACGACGCGGGCCATATCGATGCAGTGTATGTCGCCAATCACGGCGCCATGACGGCGACCGAGAGCACAGATCCAGACGGCACCATGCTCGCGCGGCTGCGCGACGCGCTGGGCCCACAGGTACCGATCGCGGTGACCCTGGACCTGCACGCGAATATCTCTGAAACCATGGTCGACGCGGCCGACATCATCATCGGTTACCAGACCAACCCGCACGTCGACATGCGTGAACGAGGCGAAGAAGCGGCATTCAGTGTGCGACTGATGCTGGCGGGCACCCGAACCCACTGTGTGCTCATGCGACTACCGCTGACACCAGCGAGCGTCACGCTGCTCACGGCTGAGGGACCGTACGCGGACTTGATTGATCTCGCCCAGCGGCGAAAGCGCGAGTATGCCGGGGCGATTCTCAATGCCTCGGTGTTCGGCGGCTTCGTGTTTGGTGATACGCCAGAAAACGGTCTGGCAGTGGTGGTGACATCACGCGAACAGCGCCAACCGGCCGTGGCGCTGGCCGAGGAAATTGCGGCCGTCGGGTGGCAGAACCGCGAAGCTTTCAAGAAATCCCTCACAAGTCTGGAAGATGCCGTGCAGGTGGCGATCGACACCGCGACAGACGCCTCCCGAAAACCCATGATTTTCTCTGATGCTGGAGACAACCCCGGTGGCGGGGGCCGCGGCAATACGCTGTGGCTGCTGAATGCCTTGGTGGACGCTGGCGTTCAGGGTGTACTGATAGGCTCGTTGTTCGATCCGGAGCTCGCGGCCCGTGCTCACGAGCAAGGTGTCGGCGCGGAGTTCGCCGCTGACTTCAATGAAGCCCAGGCGTCTGAGTACTCTGAGCAAGCGCGGCACAATGTTAGGGTTGTCGCGCTCGGCGATGGGGAAGTCGTGGGCCGACGGGGCATTTATGCCGATCGGGCACTGTCACTCGGCCTCACCTGTCTGCTCGAGGTTGGGACTTCGGCGCTCCGGGTTGTGGTCATCAGCGAGCGCTTGCAAACCGCAGACCCGGTGTTCTTCGAGCAATTCGATCTGGACGTGAGCGAAGCCCGGACCGTGTGCGTAAAGTCCCGAGGTCACTTCCGGGCCGGCTTCGACGAGTGGTTCGGCCCGGACCAGGTGCTCGAGGTGGATACCGCCGGCCTCACTTCACCGGTACTCAGCCGATTCGAATGGAAAGGCTTGCCGCGACCGGTCTATCCGCTCGATGAAAACACCGTCTGGCCGCGCGGCTGACATCGACTTCGCATCCAGAACGAATCCCCGGCATGTCTGAGATTACCGATCCAGAAACACTGCTCGAAGGCCTATTCGACACCCTGAGACAGGCGGCGACCACACCAGGCGCCGCGATGCGCACCGCCGTGCTGGCGAATCTGGTCGACCACCAGCCGAGCGCTCGTCATGTGGTGTTGCGATATTTTGACGCTGCTCACCGGCTGCTCGCTTGTCACACGGACATTCGCTCGGCCAAGGTCAGCGGCCTGCATGCATCAAGTCGCGTGCAGTGGCTGTTCTTCAACCCGGGCGATTCAGTACAACTGCGACTCTCGGGCCCAGCGACACTCGAACGCGACGGACCGCTGTGGGACAGGCTCTGGGCCGAGGCAACACCGGCGGCAAGAACTGGATATCTGGTCGAGCCTGGGCCGGGCACTGCCCTGGCGACGCGCACAACCGGCCTACCTGACACCCTCTGGTCGCGCGATGCCAGCGATAAGGAAGCGACGGCAGGCCGCGTGAACTTCGCAGCGCTGGTCTGCAAGTTCGACGCGCTCGATTGGTTGGAGCTTGGCCGCTACGGGCACGGACGTGCCCAATTCCGGTGGGATGACGAAAATCTGACTGCAAGCTGGGTGGTGCCCTGACGACTGAACCCTCCATCGAGTCAGCCTGGCCCAAGGGGAGGCCCGATCAACCCGATGCAGGAATTCGACAATCAGGCCGCGTCCGGCATGCTCACATCGAGGCGCAGAGTATCGGGGGGTTGTTTCTATCCCATGCCCGGTCCGCCTGAGATTGTTTCAATTGTTTCGCTGGCGCACGCATGCGCATAATCGGCCTCGGCCTGTGCCCACGGAGGTAGCCGTGAACATCACCATCGAAGAGTTCGAGGCCCGCCGCGAACGGGCGAGGCAGCTGACCCGTGACGCTGGCTTTAACGCCTTGGTCATTTGTGGGCGTGGCGGCGGCACCGTCGATCGCTACGCCAATGTATTCTATCTAACCAACTTTTATTCCTCGTTTCCGTACATCCCTGATGAACCAGGGCACTGGCAAGCTCGAGCGCACAGCTATGTGGTGCTGCCGGTCGACAAGCCCACGGTGTTAATTGCGGATTTGCCGAGTATTGAATCAGCAGCGCTGCCACGGGATCAGATCGTGGTCACCGACGATGTAACCGGCTCGCTGGTGCAGGCCATCAGTGAAGCCGGCCTCGACAACGCAAACCTCGGACTGGTTGGCGAGGACACTATGCCGGTCAGCCACTTCCGGCACCTCGAACGCGCCCTGCCCCAGGCCTCGTTCGGCAATGCCGACGCCATCCTCAACTCACTTCGAGCCCACAAGTCGGCAGGCGAGATCGATTTGCTCAGAAATGCTGCCGAGATTGGTTCACGGGTCATCGAAGCCATGATGGATGCGGCCGAACCCGGCGTCTTGCATGGCCAGGTGGTCGCGGCCGGAATGACGCCGCTGATGTCGGCCGGTGGTGTGCTCTACAACGCCTTCATGGCCTCGGGAACAGGCGGTGAGAATCCAACCCTGGTACGCAACTCGTTTCCAACCTGGGGTTCGGATCAACGCCTGGAAAAGGGACAGTGGTTTCGCATGGGGCTGTCGGGCGTGGTGGACGGTTACTACTTCGATGTATCACGCTCCAAGCCCATTGGCGGCCCCTCCAGTAATGCTCAAGTCGATGCCTTTGAAGCCGCGATCGATGTGGTGCAGGCCGGTATCAAAGCCGCTACGCTCGGCGCGCCGGCAGGCGACATCGCACACGCAGCTATCGGCAAGCAGGAGAGTCTGGGCTATCCCATACAAGGCGTGTTTTCCGGTCTCGGGCACGGTATTGGACTCGGCTGGGACTCGCCCTGGCTGGTGCCCAACGAAGACATGCGACTGCAACAAGACATGGTGATCAATATCGAGCGCACCCTGACCCGAGACGGTTATCTCGGCGACTTCGAAGAAACCATATTGATTACTGAGCAGGGTCCGGAGCTGCTGACCAACGCCAAGCTCCGATACTGGTAACGCGCAGGGGGATGCGATGGCTGTGAAGATAGCCGATCACTGGTTTGAGCGAACCAAGGTTGACGACGACATCACGTTGCTGTGGGAGCCGCATGTCGACCCATTGATTCGATGCAACATCTGGCACATCCGTGGGCGCGACAAAGACATGCTGGTGGACACCGGCATGGGTATCTGCAGCTTACGGGATGCAGCGCGTGATCTGCTCGAGAAAGAAGTCATTGCGGTTGCGACACACTCTCACT
>MDTE01159989.1_pt1 | contig 27257 bp, 21 predicted proteins | sample 811231 | NCBI WGS metagenome assembly MDTE01 (sample SAMN05326651, study PRJNA326480) | marine metagenome | isolation source: seawater | place: Indian Ocean: Red Sea | collected 2010
ACAAGTAAGATTGCAATATTTGTAATTATAAAGAAAAATATTCGTTTCATATCTACTTAATATTATAGGTTGTTTTGTATTTTTCAAGTATAAACTTCTTATCTAACTTCTTGCCTCTTCTATTTTTATCCATCATATAATCACTCAAATCTTTAAAAGTCATCTCTTTGTTTTTACCGTTGCTGTAACTAAAGTGAAGAGACTGATTTTTGTTGAGAATTCCTAAAAATTTAATAAATTCATCACTTTTTTTAGGTAAATTAATTAATTTAACTCCTCTCCCTTTTGATAATATAGGTACAGACTTGAGATTACCTACCAACATATAGTTATCACTTGTGATCAACAAATAATAATCATCTTTATCGTGGTCCATGCAGTGAGGCTTTACTGCACGAGAATCCTTAACTTTAATTAATGCTTTACCTTTGCGATTTTTAACGAGAAGATCTTCATGATTAGTTATAAAACCAATACCTTTGGAAGATAAATTAAGGACGCTTTTTTTAGATCCCAAATTATGAATACCAGTTATAGAAATACCATCATTAAACACAAAGTAATTTGCTAGAGGCTCACCGTTACCTCTGGTGAGAGATATTTTTGTTCTATCCAGATTATAAATATTTCCTATATCATCAAAAAATGCAAGATCAGAAACTGTGTTTGCATAAACATGGGTTAAATAAGAATCACCAGTTTTAAACTTAGTTGTAGATAAATCATCGTTATGACCTTTTAAAAATTTAATCCAGCCATTTTGGGACAGAACCGCAGTTATATCTACAGTAGGTTGAGTAACTTTAATTTCAGTAGATTTTTCAACTATCTCATCATTTATTTGTGTTTGTCTGTCTTTACCATATATGTTTACAACATCAGACAATTCTTTTTTAATATATTTTTTTAATTGCAGAGTAGACCCCAAAATTTTAGATATTCTTTTTTCATCATCTTTGAGGGCTTTAAGTTCATTAACAATATTTTTCTCATGGAGTTTTGCTAAATTCCTCAACCTCATATTTATAATTGCTTCATATTGTTTTTCAGAGAATTTATATAATTTGAGTATCTTTTTTTTAGGATCATCTTCATTTCTTATGATAGATATAATTTTATCTAGATATTTATACACAATAATAAAACCCTCTAGGATATGAATCCTATCTTTAATTTTTGTAATTTCCCAAGTAAGTTTATTTCTTACTACAAGTGTTCTAAATTTGAGCCATTCCGCTAAGATTTCTTTCAAATTCTTTATCTCTGGCTTACCATCAAGACCAATCATATTTAAATTTACTCTAATATTTTTTTCAAGATCGGTATTCAGATAGAGATGTGACATAATTTCATCAGCTGTATGAGAACGTCCTTTGTACTTAATCACTATTCTTACAGGATTATCTTGATCTGAGTCATCAACAACATTATGAATAAAGGGTAATTTTTTCATAGATACTTGATCATAGATTTGATCAATAATTTTAGTAACATGAGTTTGATATGGGATAGATGTAATTACTATTTCTTTTTTGTTGTCTTGGTAAGTTGCTCTCAACTTGATATTACCTGTGCCATCTTTGTAAATTGAATCAATCTCGGAATCATTAGAAAGAATTTCTCCACCAGTAGGAAAATCTGGGCCTTGCACATGCTTCATTAGTTCATCAAGTGAAGTCTTTGGTTTATCTAAAAGAAGAGTGGTTGCGTTAATTATTTCTGTGATGTTATGAGAAGGGATATCTGTTGACATTCCTACAGCTATTCCTGAACTTCCATTAATCATTATATTAGGGATCTTAGATGGTAATTGTTTAGGTTCTAATAGAGAACCATCAAAGTTAGGATTCCAGTCTACCGTACCTTTATCAATTTCATCTAAAAAGAGATTAGAAAAAGATGTTAATCGAGACTCTGTATATCTCATTGCGGCAAATGACTTTGGGTCGTCTTGGGTGCCCCAATTACCTTGACCGTCAACAAGTGGAAAGTTATAAGTAAAATTCTGTGCCATCATAACCATTGCTTCATAGCATGCAGAGTCACCATGCGGATGAAATTTACCAAGTACATCTCCAATAGTACGCGCAGATTTTTTATATTTTGAAGCGTTATCTAGACCCAATTGATGCATAGAATAAATTATCCGACGTTGAACAGGCTTTAATCCATCTGATATATGAGGCAATGCTCTATCAAGTATTACATACATAGAATAATTGAGGTATGCGCTTTCAGAAAATTCTTTTAAAGGAATATTCTCTATGTTTGATTTAGATTGTTTAATAATTTTCTCAATATCTATTTTCATATTAATCAAGTTGAGCTAAATTACCCTTTTTTTCTAACCAAATTTTTCTCTCTCCAGAATTTTTTTTACCAAGCAGCATATTCATAATTTTTGTATCTGCAATATCTGTACTTAACTTCAACAAAGCAAGCTTACGTGTATTAACTTGTAATGTAGTTTCACGTAATTGAGCAGGATTCATCTCGCCTAATCCCTTAAATCGAGTAACAGAAACACTCTCCTCTGATACTTTTAGTTTAAGCAAAAGTTTCTTTTTTTCATTTTCATCAAGTACATAGTATGTTTCGCGTTTATAATCAACTCTGAAAAGCGGTGGTTTAGAAATATAAACATGTCCATTTTTAATTAGAGGCTTAAAGTGCTTAAGAAACAAAGCTGTCAATAAGGTGGCAATATGCAAACCATCAGAATCTGCATCAGCCAGTATACAAATTTTTCCATAGCGTAGATTTGATAGATCATCAGAACCAGGCTCAACTCCTATTGACAAACTTATGTCTTTAACTTCCTTTGATTCAAGAATCTTAGAATGATTTATCTCCCATGTATTTAATATTTTTCCTCGGAGGGGAAGAATAGCTTGAAAAGATTTGTCTCTAGCTTGTTTCGCAGAGCCACCAGCAGAATCACCCTCAACAATAAATAATTCAGTAACCCTAGAGTCGCTGAGTGTACAGTCAGCTAGTCTACTTGGAAGAAGTATATTTCTTGATGAAGGGAGTTTTGGTTTAATAGAATCTGAATTCAATCTAGATTCAGCATTTGCTATAACATGTTTTGCAATTTGTTCTGCTTTTTGAGGGTTTTTATTTAACCAAATATCGAAATTATCTTTAATTTTTGATGTCAGTTCAGAAGAAATATTATTAGATTGAAGTTTATTTTTTGTTTGGCCTGCAAATTGTGGATTCATCATCTTTAAAGAAACAATAAAACTTAAATCTTTCCAGAGATCATCTGGTAGTATCTTTATATTTTTTGGTAAAAGTTTTTTATCAACACATATATTTCTAATTGAGTCAATTAGTGCATTCTTAAATGCATTTACATGTGTTCCACCATGCGGGGTTGGAATAAGATTTACAAAGCTCTCACGTATACAATCTATATTTTCATTTATCCACACGCAACTCCACTCCATGGAAAAATCACCACAGTCTACAGAACTAGAAAATGTTTCCTTCGGGAGAATATCTGTATTTTTATCAAATTGTGACTTGAGATATTCGCTCAATGTTCCTTTGTGGTAAAAACTATGACTACCAGAACCATAACTATAATCATCAAGAATTAATTTAAGATTAGGCTGTAAAATTGATTTTGCTTTAATTAAGTTGAGCAAGTTTTTTATATCTATTTCAGTGGTATCAAAGTATTTTTCATTAGGAGTAAACTTTATAGTTGTTCCTTGTTTTTTATTTTTTATTTTTTTGAACTCTGATAATTTCTTTTTTATTGAGCCATTTTGAAAATTCATTCTATATTCTTTCTTATCACCAGCTCTGTGAACAGTTACATCAAGATTGGAAGACAAAGCGTTAACAATCGATACTCCAACACCATGTAGACCACCCGAATATTTATAATTTTTATTGGAGAATTTTGCACCAGAATGTAGATTAGTCATTATGACTTCTATGCCAGATACCTTATGATCAGGATGTTTATCAACTGGCATACCTCTGCCATCATCTTCGACTGTTATAGATTTATTCTTATCAAGGGTGATATGTATGTTGTTGCAGAAGCCGGATATTGCCTCATCAACGCTATTATCGATTAACTCTTGAACAAGATGATTTGGATTAGAAGTATCTGTATACATACCAGGTCTTTTTTGAACTGGTTCTATACCCTTGAGAACCTCTATGTCAGATGATGTATATTTTTTTTTCACAATGATGATGTATAATTAATATATTACTATATATCACTGTGAATATAAATGAATTATGTGTTTTATGACTTTGAAACTTCTGGAACAGATCGATACTTTGATCAGCCAATCCAAATAGCAGCCCAACTCGTTAATGAGCAATTCAATGTTATAGATGAAATTAATGAAAAATGTAAATTAAAAGATGGTGTTATTCCTCATCCTGAAGCATTATTGATCAACAAAGTTGATATAAATACTTTGGAAAACGGTCAATCATTTTTTGACATGATTGATAAAGTACATAAGACATTCAGCAAATGGTCACCCGCGATATTCTTTGGGTATAATAGTATATTTTTTGATGAAGTAGTTCTTAGACAGAGTCTATACCAATCAATGTACAATCCTTATTTAACAAATACTAAAGAAAATAGAAGAGCGGATATTTATAATATGGTGTTAGGCTTAGATAAGCTAAAGCCTGATTTACTAAAAAAAGGCATTAACCCTAAAACACAAAAACAAAGCTATAAACTGGAACATCTTGCAACAGCAAATGACCTAGAACAAGAGACTGCTCATGATGCCCTCAGCGATGTTATAGCAACACGTGAGCTTGCAAAACTCATATCTAAGTGTGATGCAAGTTACTGGGAACATTGCCTATCTATGAGTGATACAAAATATTGTAAAGAATATATACAAAATGATGATTTATTTCTAATTGGACCAAGTTATCCCTCACAAAATTACATTGCAGCATCTTTTTTAACGGTGAATCCTTATAGAGATAAGGAAATGGCATTTTTTGATTTGATGAATGATCCAAATGATTATATAGATCGCAAAACATCCGAAATTATCTCTCTTTTACAAGGAAAAAATAAAACATTGAAAACTTTAGAAATAAATAAATCACCTATAATACTAAATTCCAAATTTTTAAATTCATCTAATATATTTAGTCAGGATAAAATTAAAAATTTTAGAGAGCGTAAAATTGATTTAGATAAACATGAACAATTTATTGCTAGATTAAATCATGCTCTCGTGGATGTGCAAGAGGATAGAGAAATTAACAATCCTATGCCAGAATTCTTAGAAACACAGATATATGCAGCTTTTGTAAATGCGGATGACTCTAGAATGATGGAGAAATTTAAAAATTCTGATACAGAAGAAATAAAATATAATATATCTAAAAACTTTTCAGATCCACGACTAAGAGAAATAGGATATAGAATTATATATTCCGAAAATCCTCAAGTATTTCCTAAAGATAAACTAAAAGAAAGAAGGCAATTTCTCGCACAAAAAGTATTATCAACAGATGATAATGTAAGATGGTGTACAATTGAAAAAGCAAAAAAAGGTCTAGATGATATAAAAACCAAAAATAAATATCCTGATGATAGAAGCTTCATCGAAGAAATAGAAGATTTTATAATAAGAGAAGAGTCAAGATACAAGGCATACCTAACTTAATTATATGAATCTAATAATTCAATAATTTGCCGATTTGGTACATATCCCGGGATAACATCGCCTCTTTCTGTAAAAATCATCGGTGTCCCATTAACTCTTAAATCTCGGGCAAAGTTGCTGTTAGCGTCTAGCGGATTTTCACAATCATTTTCAATCAAATCCTCATTGTTAAATGCTTTGTCTATAGATTCTTTTGGATTATCTGAACACCAAATATATCTCATTTCATCATAAGCAGCGTCATCTTTACCATTTCTTGAAAAAAGAAGATATCTCACCTCAATATTATTTTCTAAAAGATAATCAATTTCTTGATGAAGCTTTTGGCAATATGGGCAAGACGTATCTGTAAATATTGTCAGGACGTGATTAGATTTTTCTGGCTTATAGATAATAGTATTGGATGGTTTAATTTGGCTGAGGAGTGATATTCTAAATGAGCTAATTCGGTTTTGTGTTAAATTTATACCGGTTTCAAGATCTATAAGGTTTCCAGCTAAAAGATTTTTTAAATCAGGAGTTATATAAAATATTTGATCTTGGACAACAATTTCAAAAAAATTATTATCTGTTTTACCTGCATAATCTATCTTAACATTAGGATATTTTTCTCCAAATAGTAATCTCGCATCATCTATAGTATATTTCGTACTATTAGTAATATTGGTTTCAGAATTATTATTTGACGGACTACATCCCATAATAAAAAAAGTTAAAAAAATTAATATAAAATATCTCATTAGCCCCTCGGATGATGTTTGTTATGAAAGTTAATCAATCGCTGTTTAGCTATATGCGTATAAATTTGAGTAGTCGACAGACTCGAATGTCCAAGTAGAAGTTGAACAGTTCTCAGGTCTGCACCATGATTGAGTAAATGAGTTGCAAAAGCATGTCGGAGTGTATGTGGTGATATTTCTTTTTTGCCAATACTTTTCATTGCATAGTTTCTAATCATAGCCCAACATGACTTTCTAGAGAGTGGTTTGCCATTATCACCTATAAAAATTAGATTATTATTTTTAGAAAAAGAGTTTGTATCGCTATTCAAATATTTTACTAACCAATGGTTTGCAGTATCTCCAATAGGAAGAATTCTCTCCTTTCCTCCCTTGCCTAATATTTTAACCAGTTTCCTTTCTAGATCAATCTGCGTATGTTGAAGATTTATTAATTCGGTTATTCTCATTCCTGTAGCATACATCAATTCCATAAGGCATTTATCTCTTAGCCCTCTAGCAGTATTCACATTTGGTGAATCTAATATTTTATTAATATCAATTTCATTTAAATTTTTTGGCAATCTTCGACCTATCTTTGGAGATTCAACAAGTTTGCTTGGATTGTCGTTTCTGAGATGATTTTGCTCCAGCCATGTATAAAAATTTTTAAATGATGAAAGAAATCTGCTTATGGATGCAGCAGATATTCCCGAGTCAATTTTAGTTGCACAAAATTGATTAAGATCAGCCGACGAGCAATCTATTACATTTTTGTTATCTAGCTGAAGCCATGAGCTAAGCTGGATCAAATCTCTCTTATAAGATTCAATTGTATGATTAGATAATCCTCTTTCAACCCATATTGAATTACAAAACTCATCAATAATATTTTCTTTTGATGTAATCTGCATATACAATAATAATATCTAAATTGAATAACTTTTTAAACATAAATTCTAAACAATATGAAACTTAATAATGATTGTATAAATGAATTTGATTCATCTGCACTAGATGAAGTGACTGCTTTGGGCAAGATTATCAGAGCTATCAAAGCTGTAAAGCAAACTGAGAGTATACCTCTAAATAAATCATATAATAGAATTCTAGCAAAAAATATAAAAGCTAATATTAATCTGCCAAGTTTCAAAAATTCTGCAATGGATGGTTATGCTGTGAATATGAAATTTCTTACCAGAAATAATTACAAATTGAAAGAACAGGCAATATCGCTAGCCGGAAAGCCCTATCATAAAAAGTTGAAAAATGGTGAGACAGTACGTGTAATGACCGGATCAGTGATACCTGATAATACAGATGCGATTGTAATGAGAGAAATGGTTGATATTAATGATGGAATTATTACATTCAACAAAAATATTCAGAAAAATCAAAATATCAGATTTACAGGTGAGGATGTTAAAAAAAATCAAATAATATTTAAAAAATATGATCAACTTACCCATTCTAGAGTAGCAATACTTGCATCACTTGGTATCAAGAATATTACAGTTTTTAAAAAGCCAATAATAAGTTTTTTTTCAACTGGAGATGAATTAATCTCAATACATAAAAAACTTCAAAAAGGACAAATTTATGATAGTAATAGATACTTGTTGAGGGGAATGTTAGAAAAACTTCCAGTTACGATTAAAGATGCTGGAGTTGTAGTTGATAATGAAAATAAAATTATTAATAAACTTAAGAGCCTTAGCATTAAATCAGATTTAATAATAACTACTGGAGGAGTCTCTGTAGGGGATGCTGATTATATTAGGGATGCATTAAAAAAAATTGGGGCTATTAATTTTTGGAAAATTTCTATTAAACCTGGAAGACCGCTGGCTTTTGGAAAAATCAAAGGGTGTTATTTTTTTGGTTTGCCCGGTAATCCAGTCTCAACCGCAGTGACATTTGATTTATTTGTTCGACCTGCTTTAGAAAAAATGCTCTCTCTGAAGAATAGAGAAAATATTACTTTAAAAGCTATTCTTACTGAAGATGTAAAAAAGAAAAAGGGTCGTGTTGAATATAAGCGTGGTATTTTTTATAAAAATAAAAATAAATATTATGTCAGAGTTTCTGGATTACAAGGTTCAAATATTCTTTCTTCACTAGCTAATGCTAATTGTTATATAAAATTAAGATCTGATCTAGATAGTATTAAAAAAAATATGATGATTGACATAATACCTTTTGAAGTGCTGGTGTAGGTATGAAAAATGATTTTATAACAATAGGATTTTTAAAAAATATTATAGTTTGCATATATGATATTTTATTATTATTTTCCATTTTATTTTTTTTATCCTTACCATTTGTGGTTTATTTTAATGATGAGAGTTTCGGCGACAATATTTTTTATAGATTGTATTTACTGATGATTATTTTTTCATATTATACTTATTTTTGGAGGAATCATCGTCAAACTCTAGGAATGAGAAGTTGGAAAGTTTATATGATTAATGATAAAGAAGGTAAAATTACTATTTTACAGTGTATTACTAGAATTCTTTTTGCTCTGCTTGGAGGTCATTTTACAATGTTATTTGGACTGCAATCAGTTCACAGTTTTATATCTAAGACAAGAATATGCAATAAAGATTGACTACCTTAACCCCGACTCCAATTGCTGATTAAACAAATAATTTCCAACGAAAATAAAAATCATATGTGTAAGTAAAACATTGATGAAGGGATTTAGACCTAAAATCATGCCTAGATTCGGTAGAATTGATGATATAATAAAAAATCCTATACCAATAAAAACTCCTACTATTATACGTTTACTTGTTTGGGTAGATCTCAATTTACCAAATATAAACGGCAGAGCTAAAAATAACATAATAACTGCAGAAAATGGTTGAAATATTTTTTCCCAAAATATTTTCTTCTGTATGTCAGAATCTAAATTATTCTCTTCTAAATACGAAATATTTTTTATAACATCAGAAAGTGAGAGGCTCTCTGATTTATCGGTTTTGATCATGATCAGATTTTTGTCTATAAAAACATCTAAAATTAATTCATCATGAATTTTTTTTGTAACCGGAATTTTGCTAATGTTTATCTCTTCTACACCTCTTAATATCCAATTTTTTCCATCATTAATTGCTTCTTTAATTCGATGGATTGTTGTTAACTCATTATTCTTATTATAGTCGTATTTAGTGATAACCTTTAATGTATTCTGAGAATATATTTCGTTGATTCTTATGAAGGATTGTTTGTCTTTGAACCAAATACCATTACGTTGAAAAATTATTTTCTTATTTAGGGCGATATTTTTCTTATTCTCAGCTTTACTACTGTACTGAGGAATAAGTTGATCTGATAATGTATAAAATACAACTGATACAAGGAATGATTGAATTAAAATAAATGATATTATTTTACTAATAGATATTCCTGCTGATTGCATAGCAACAAACTCATAATCAGAAGCCATTGTGCCTAGCGATAACATTGCTCCAATTAACATGGCGTATGGAAACATAATTGTTATACTTTTAGGAAGATTTAGAAGAATATACTTAGAGAGTGTCGCAATATCATATGTGCCTTGATTTAGATATTTTAATTCTGCAGTAAATGAGAAAAAAACATCAATAGATGTTAATACTATTAAGCTAATAAATATGCCGTATAAGAATCTTTTAAGTAAATAAAAAAATATTATCATTAACTTCTATTAGGTATAGTTGTATCGTCACGAAAATAAATATAGAAAGTAATTACAGCTACAATTAAATGTAACCACCATAGACCAAAAAAACGAGGAGTGAGTTCAAGCAGGTAAATTTTTTCAGAAATTGATATTGAGATGAAATAAATAAAGTATACTGCTGATGCTAAAAATATTTTATTATATCTTCCTTTTCTTGGAGATGAATAACTGAGTGGAATTGCTAAATAGCAAAGCAAGAGAGTTGCTATAGGCAATAATAGTCGTGATTGAAATTCTGCTTTTGATTCAAGAGAATCGTCCTTTAGTAACTGAAATGTACTTATCGCATCGAATTTTCGATTATAGAATTCAGGAAGATCTTGACCTAATTGAATTCCATGAGTCTTATATTGTGTTTTTCTTGCAGTAATGAGGGTTGGTGGGATGATTTCATTTATAACACCATTGTTTAAGACAAGATACTTTTTATTTTCATTTATTACATATGATGCAGTCGATGAATTTTCTACTGTAGTCGAATTACCTCCAGAACTACTAAAAAAAATATCATTTAGCTCTCCACTTTTTACTTCATTAACAAAGAAAGTAGCTTTTCCACTTTGTGACGATGTAAATCTTCCAGGAGTTATCTCCTCTACTCTCTCTTCGCTATGCAACCGATGTTCTAGTCTATATCGGTATTCTGTAGCAGATGGCGTCAAATATAATGAGAAGAATGCGACAATAAATGAGAACAACACGATGCTCTTTGAGATAGATTTAGCTAGTTGGAGCGGTGATATGCCAGAAGAGATAATTGCTGCCATTTCATTATTACTGTAAAGCCTTCCAAATGTTAGGATTATTCCGAAAAAGACACTGATTGGTAGCAAATAAATTGAGTACTGTGTAATTTTGATAATGATCAAGGGAAAAAGTAAATATGTAGGAAAACTGCCCATTGACGCCTCTTCCACAAGGCGTAACATCGTATTTGCGGCAAGAATTAGCATAAATATAGCAAAAACTGTAATCGACGATATTGTGAGTTCTTTGACGAGGTATTTCTGCAGAATTTTCATAGATTAATCATCTAATTTTAACAAATAATAAAAAAATGTTAATCTTATATATTATTAAATACAGGAAAGTATACAAATGAAATATGAATATTCAATATCTTCTAAAAGCGAGCAAAGATCTCAAATACACCTTGTAGGCATATTCACCGATAAAAGCCTAGGTCATATAAATTATATAAGTCATGATATAAAAAATGCTTTGAAAAAAAGTATTGAACTCTGTAATTTTACTGGAGAGTTATCAGATTATAGAACATTTGACGAATTGGATACCAATCGACAGATAATTGTATTTGGGTTAGGAGATAAAAATTTATTTAACCCAAGGGTTCTTAATCAATCGATATCAATGATGATGAAAAAGATTCTTAAAACTAAGATATCTATATTATCAATTAATATACAAAATCTAATCAACGAAAAAATGAATGTCGATTTAGAAAAAATTATTTTTGCAATAGACCAAACTCAGTATAAATATGAATACAAAAAAAGTAAAAATAAATTATCTTTAAAAGAATGTCTTATTATTGGAAAAAAAAGAATTGATAATACAGCATTTAAAAAAATTGTCACGAATGCTGTATCAATTTCTCAAGGTATGATGTTAGCGAAAGATTTAGGAAATACTCCACCAAATATATGTAATCCTACGTACCTTCTGAATGAGGCAAAAAAACTCAAATCTGTAAATAAAGCCCTTAAAATTTCATCTTTAGATGAATCAAAAATGAAATCTCTTGGAATGGGGGCGTTTCTCTCTGTATCAAAAGGAAGTAAACAGCCTGCTAAATTAATAATTATCGAGTATATGCCGATAAAGAAAGATAAGCCAATTGTTCTAGTTGGCAAAGGCATTACATTTGATACAGGAGGAATTTCTCTGAAACCTTCTTCTAAGATGGATGAAATGAAATATGATATGTCTGGTGCTGGTAGTGTGATGGGTGTTATGAGAGCTTGTGCTCAGATGAAACTTAAGAAAAATGTTGTGGGTATTTTAGCATGTGCTGAAAACATGCCTGGTAGTCAAGCGTCTCGTCCCGGTGATGTTGTTTCAACAATGTCAGGAATTACTGTAGAGATCCTCAATACAGATGCTGAAGGAAGACTGGTGCTATGCGATGCTCTTACTTATTCAAGAAAATACAAACCAAAATATATTATTGACATAGCAACTCTTACAGGTGCTTGCCTTGTAGGATTAGGTAAGTATCCGAGTGGATTATTTTCTAGAAGCGACAAAATCGCAAAGCTTATTGAAAAATCATCAGATAAAACCGGAGATAGAGTTTGGAGGCTGCCTCTTTATGATGATTACTTTGATGAAATTAAAACAAATTTTGCCGATATTCAGAATATTGGTGGTAGATATGGTGGAGCTATAACCGCTGCAGCATTTCTGGCTAAATTTACTGAGAATCTTGAATGGGCACATCTTGATATAGCAGGGACTGCATGGGATGAGGGTGAAAACAAAGGATCAACCGGCAGACCAGTCAGCCTATTAATTGATTTTGTCAGGTCTAATTAAATCATTGGAGAAACAGGTTTTATTTTACAATCTTCAAAGTGCTGAACAAATTGATAAATCAATTTGTCAGATTACTAGCTATTATTATAAACAAAAAATGAAAATACTGATTGTGTGTGAAGATAAAACTCAAGTTGATAAACTTAATGATCTTTTATGGACTTTTGAACAAATAAGCTTTATTCCTCATTCTTTTGAATCAGACTATGATAATAGTCCTGTTATTATGTGTATGATAGATAGTGTAGATTCTATATTAACAAAATATGAATTTGATATACTTTTTAATCTTTCATCAAAAAAGATGCCGCTAGATACAACAGCAAAGATTTACCTAGAAATAGTGACATCAATTGATGATCAAAGAGACAAAGCACGTGAAAAATTTAGCTATTACAAAAATAATAATGTAAAAACATCATATGAGAATTTTTAATGGATAAGGTATATTCTCCAAAAAATATTGAAGAAAAAATCTATAAGAGCTGGATTGATAATAAGTGCTTCAAAGCTAAAGAATCAAAATCTAGCTACTCAATAGTACTACCCCCTCCAAATGTCACTGGAACACTTCACATGGGTCATGCTTTTCAACACACTATTATTGATATTCTTATAAGATATAACCGGATGTTGGGAAAAAGTGTTTTGTGGCAGCCTGGTACTGATCATGCTGGAATAGCAACACAGCTTGTTGTTGAAAATAACTTAGCGAAAAATGATATAACTAGACATGACATCGGTCGTGAAAAACTTGTTGAAGAAATTTGGAAGTGGAAAGAGCAGTCAGGTAATACAATTATAAACCAAACTAAAAGATTAGGTTCTTCTGCTGACTGGGATCGTAATAGATTTACTATGGATGATGGTTTAAGTGATGCAGTCAGAAAAGTTTTCATAGAACTTTATGAGCAGAAAATAATTTATAGAGGGAAAAGATTGGTTAACTGGGATATAAAGCTTCAAACTGCCTTATCTGACTTAGAGGTAGTAAATAAAGAAATCAAAAGCAAACTTTACTTTATCCGATATAATATCAATGAGAATAATGAAAGTTTAGTTGTTGCAACGACTAGACCAGAAACACTTTTTGGTGATACGGCTTTATGTATTAATCCAAATGATGATAGATTCAAGGAATTTATTGGTAAAAGTGCCTCTGTTCCATTAATTAATAGAGAAATTCCAGTTATTAGTGATGAGACGATTGATGAGGATTTTGGAACGGGTTGTGTAAAAATTACACCCGCACATGACTTCAATGACTACAAATTAGGCATTAAACATAACCTAGAAATTATAAATATTCTAAATAAAGATGGTACTCTCAATGAAATAGCTGGAAATAAATTTAATAGTAGAAATATTCATGAAATAAGAGATGACATAATAAAATCATTAAAATCATCAGGATCCTATGTTAAAGAAGAAGACTATATAACTACAGTGCCAATTGGAGAGAGATCTGGGGAAATTATTGAACCTCTTCTCACTAATCAGTGGTTCATGCAAATGAAAGAACTAGTTAATCCAGCAATAAATGCTGTAAAAAATTCAAACATTAGGTTCGTACCAAAAAATTGGGAAAAAATATACTTTAACTGGCTCGATAACATCGAAGACTGGTGTATAAGCAGACAGATTTGGTGGGGACATAGAATCCCTGCTTGGTATGACAAAAAAAATAATATTTATGTTGGTGAATCAGAGAAAATAGTAAGGGAAAAGTATAAAATACTATCCTCGGTTGAGCTTTTCCAAGATAATGATGTTTTAGATACATGGTTCTCATCATCGTTGTGGCCATTTTCAACACTCGGTTGGCCTTATAATTCTAAAGAATTGGAGAGTTTTTATCCTACAAGTGTTTTAGTCACGGGATTTGATATTATTTTCTTTTGGGTTGCAAGAATGATAATGATGGGAATAAAATTTATGGATAGAGTTCCGTTTAAAACAATTTATATACATGGGTTAGTAAGAGATAGTGACGGCAAGAAAATGTCTAAGTCTATAGGGAATGTAATAGACCCAATCGATATTATTGATGGCATCAATCAGAAAGAATTGATTGAAAAAAGGACTGATAACCTCGTACAGCCACAATTAAAAGAGAAAATTGCGAGAAAAACTAAAGAAGAATATCCAGATGGAATTGATCCATACGGTGCTGACGCATTAAGATTCTGTTTTTGTGCTTTAGCGTCTACGGGCAGAGATATTAATTTTGATTTAAAAAGAATAGAAGGTTATAGAAATTTCTGTAATAAACTTTGGAATGCATCTCGTTATGTGTTGATGACATCAAAAGATGCTGAATATATTAATAAAGTAGAATTTGATAAATTAACTGTATATGAAAAATACCTATTAATTAAACTAGATATAGTAGTTACTGAATATAAAAAAAATTGCACTAGTTATAGATTTGATTTAATGGCAACATCTTTATACTCATTCATCTGGAATGAGTACTGTGATTGGTATCTTGAAATTGCAAAAGTTCAAATTAATCAAAGGAATGAATATACTAAAAACTTCCTGATATATACACTTCAGATCATACTTAAGTTATGTCATCCTATTATTCCATATATTACAGAAGAAATATGGAGTGAAATGTATAAAATGAATTATACAAAAGAATCTTTATTAATGAATTCAAAATTTCCATCACAACAAAAGATCTTTCATGATACTGACATTGAAAAGGAAATAGAATTAGTAAAAGATATAATTAATTCTATTAGAAAAACAAGAAGTGATTTAAACATTCATCCGAAGATAATATTAGATATTTACTGTATCTCAGATAAAAAAGATGTATTACTTAATATAGAGAATAATAATGAAATTATTCTATCTTTATCAAAAGTTAATAAGATCTATTATGAAATAGATGATAATTTTATTAATAATTGCATTGCTATAACTATTCGTGATCTAATGATTTACATTCCCATAAAAGATACCGTAGATGTCAAAGACGAGGTTAAAAGATTAAATAAAAAAGTTGATGAAGTTAAAGCAGTTCTTAAAAAAATTAATAATAAATTAGATAACAAAAATTTTATTGAAAAGGCACCAGCTAAGGTTATTAAAGAAAATACTGATAAGCAAAAAAACTATGAACAAGAACTCGCTGAACTTAAAGAAATTTTGAATAAATTATCTAATTAATCCGTACAAACGTTCCATTGTTAGTCTAAAAGAGCTTAGATCATTTGATATTAATGCTTTTACATCATCAGCAAGTTGTCTGAAATTTGATACTTCTGACCCTATTAGAACAATATTATCTTTTTGCTGTGCTTCATTCTTTATCACTCTAATCTCGTGTGCTTTTCTTGAAATATCACGTGAGTTATTAAATGCTAGAACCATAGCTCTAGCAGAAATTTTGTTAGCTATGTATATCATTTCGTCATGAGGTATGTTTCCTCCCACATAGGTTACATCCCATCCGATATTTTGAGCAACTATAATGTGCATTAGAGTATCTAAATTTTCTTGTTCAGAGGTAAGTGATCCTACAATTAATTTAGGTCCTTCTTCTTTTGATGTTCTGAATTGTACGGATAGATTTGATAAACAACTTCTTATGCAAATCTTAGAAAATCGCTCCTGAACATATCTTAATGATCCTCTATTACATTCATCATTAATATACGTGTGCAATGGTTTCAAGAATTCTAGTAGAAAATCTGATGTACTCAATATAGCAACTGCGTTAGATAGGGTAATATCAAGCCTACTAGAATCCATTTCATTAATTGCAGCTGTCGCTTCATCAAAAAGCTCCATTACTGTCCCTGTGTTTGGTCTTGTATATGATTTTGCTGTATTTGACTCGTCGCCCATAACAAGTTCAAAGAGATCATCATATGATAAATTAGCAATATCTCCGATTCTCCGGCCTGCATTGATTGCTCGTTTAAGAAGTGTTAATTTCTCAATATCATCGTCCGTATAAAGCCTACGATTAGTATCAGTTCTCTGTGAGATAATGGCACCATAGCGCCTTTCCCATGCACGAATTACATCCGAACTTATACCTGTTCTACGTCCAACCACCTGAATAAGGTGTCTGGGTTTTTTTGATAAATCACCTTTCAATTCTACTATTTTCACTTAAACTCACTATTTTGTCCATATTCTCTGTCGTAATTTTCTATTAATTATAGATATTTGTCAATTTATTGTTCAGTATATTTCAGACAATTAACATTTTTATTAGATATTCATAAGTTTTGTCCAAAATTTATGTTGACAATAGGGTTTTGTCATATTATTGTTAAATACAAGATATTGACAAACTGTCATATCTCCACCCCTTTATATTTAAGGCCGATTTACCCCCTCGGCCTTTTTTTTCCTCAGACAGACCTCTTTGACCCATCTGGTCTCCAAGACGGCGCTATTACGTCAGGCGACTCATCTTCCTGCAGAATCCGTGCAGGTAAGATGGTATGTTTTTGGTATTTCTCATTTATATCATCCATAACTATATCAATTTTTTTTTGCTGCATATTCAAACGAGTATCAAAAATGCTTGACTGCAAATTAGTTGGTTTTGGATCTAATGCGGTGATTTGTATTTGATAGATGCCCATATATGGCTTTATCAGGGAAATCATTTGTAAACACAACCGATAAATTTCATTTCCATTATTCGTATAATCACTTACTCTAAATTTTCTTGTATTCCATCCTGAAAATATCTTATAACCTATTACAAAAGTATTGCTTTCATAGTGATTTTTTCTCATTCTAGTAGCTACTTTTTCACTCATTTTTCTAAATAGTTTTTTTATCATATATATATTTTTTAAATTTGGAATGGTAACTTTTCCATGTCCAAAAGATTTTGGAGCATTTATATTTATGTTTACAGTATCAATATCTTTTCCTTGAGCCATTAACCAGATTTTTTTTCCTATATTGCCATATCGGTTTCCTAAGATACTTATAGGAATATTTTTCATATCTCCACATTTATAAACATTGTGTGTATTTAAAAAATTTTTAATACCTTTTGATACACCACATAGCTCTGTTATAGGATAATCATTAAGAATGTGTTCAGATTCGCTAGGCTCTATAACAGTAATACCATTAGGTTTATGCATTTTAGCAGCAAATTTTGCTAGTGCTTTAGATGTAGATATTCCAATAGAACAAGGAAGTTTTTCATATTTAAAGATCCTATCTTTAAGTAGTAATGCTGCATTCATTGGTGTTTGATATATATTTAAACAATTAGTTAAATCAATGAATGCCTCATCTACAGAGAATATTTCTACATCAGGAGAAATGCTTTTTATAATATTCATAATATTTGTAGATATTTTTGCGTATCTAATAGGGTCTGATGATTTTTTAATAAGAGAAGGACATCGATGCTTCGCATCTCTATATCGCATTCCTGTTTTAATTCCAAATGCTCTTGCTTCATATGAACATGTAATAACACACGAACCATGAATACCATTTGTTATAGCTATAGGCTTTCCAATTAAAAAAGGATTGTCTCGTTGTTCAATAGACGCAAAAAATGCATTCATATCAATATGCATTATAGTTTTTCTCCATAAAGAATTTTTATGCATAATATGATTCAAAGTACTCTAATTTGTCCGATAACTATTCCCTGTATTTCTATTCTTTCAATATTATAGTTTTTAGGTCGCATATTTTTATTTGCTGGAATTAATTGTATTAAATTTTTATCTATCTTTTTTGCGAATTTTAATGTTACTTCTTGGTTATCAATTAAAATTGCTAATACTTTCGATTTAATAACTTTATCTTTTTTTTCAATAATTACCCAATCTCCATCATTGATACCTGCGTCTATCATTGAATTACCCTGGACCTTTAAAGCAAAACATTTCTCATTTGAAAATATATGATTTAATTCAAGAATATCTTTATCTGGTATTGCTTCAATTGGTCCACCTGCAGAAATTTTTCCCATTTTTTTAATCGAAAAATTTATATTGGCATCAAAATTTTTTAGATTGTATCCCCGATGCTTATAGCGTATTTTTTCAATTTGACCTTGATCGACAAGTTTTTGAACATACCTATGTGCCACACCTTTAGATTTAATACCTATTCCATTTGCAATTTCTGTTAATAATGGGAATTCTCCACGTTTTTTCTGAAAATTAATGATGAAATTATATGTTTCTTTTTCTTTTTTAGTAAGCATAAAAGTTCTCTTAAAGTTCTCATTATAAAGAATCTTTTGGTTATCGCAATATTTATTTAAGCACTTTAAGTAAATCGAGTACTTTTTCAGGTGGCCTACAAATAATCGCTCTGTCACCATAAATAGCGATAGGCCGCTGTATAAGAATAGGGTTAGAAATTATATACAAAAGGAGCTCATCATCATTTTTTGAGGACAAATTATCAATGTTATATTCGCTCTCATTTGAGCGTAGCAAATCTAATAATTGGATATTCAATTTAGTAATCAAGTTATTTAAAAAACTCGAAGTAAGTGGAATATCAAGATAATAAATAAGAGATGGTTTATATCCATGAGCTTCAATGATGGAAAGCGTTTTAATACATTTACTGCAATTAGGATTATAGATGAGCTCAAGAGACAAGGCTATTCCCACTCGATTGTTCCTGGAGGTTTGCTAGTAATATCATAAACAACTCTAGAAACTTTAGGAACCTCATTAATAATTCGTGTTGATATTTTGGTCAAAAGTTCAAAAGGAAGCATAGAAATTGAAGCCGTCATGAAGTCCGAAGTCTTTACCGACCTAAGAGCAACAACATAGTTGTACTTTCTCTTATCACCCATAACACCAACTGATTTAATTGGAAGGAATACTGCAAGTGCTTGGCTAACTTTATTATAGAAACCAGACGACTCTAGTTCATCTATAAATATCTTATCAACATCTTGTAGAATAGATATTTTTTCTTCAGTAATATCACCTATAATCCTTACAGCAAGACCAGGACCAGGAAAAGGATGTCTATTTAATAATTTATCTGAAATACAAAGCTCTTTACCGATTGCTCTCACTTCATCTTTAAAAAGATTTCGTATTGGTTCGACTAAAGAAAAGTTAAATTTTTTAGGTAACCCACCTACATTATGATGTGATTTGATAACGTCAGAGCTTTTACTTGAAGATGATGATTCTATAACATCAGGATATATCGTTCCTTGAGCAAGATATTTGACATTACGATATTTTTTTGACTCTTTTTCAAAAACTCGTATAAAAGTTTCGCCAATTATTTTTCTTTTAGTTTCTGGGTCAGTTATGTTTTTTAATTTCTTTAAAAATATTGATCTAGCATTTATAACTTTAAGATTAAGTTTCAATTTTTTCTGTATATTCTCTACAACTTCCTCTTTTTCATTTTTTCTTAACAGTCCGGTATCAATAAACATACAAATTAGATTATTTTTTATCGCTTTTTTAAGTAAAACAGCAACAACAGTTGAATCTACTCCACCAGAAAGTGCTAATAAAACCTTTTCTTTCTTAACAGTTTCTTTTATAGTGAAGACTTTTTCATCAATTATATTTCTAGTAGTCCATTTTTTTCTACATTTACAGATGTTTGTGATGAATGATTTAATAATATTAACACCAAACTGCGTATTCGTAACTTCTGGATGAAATTGTAGCGCATAAATATTCTTATCCTCTGAAGAAAATGATGCAATATTACTGTTAGTTGATTTTCCTGTAATTTTAAAGTTATTAGGAACTTTGGATACTTTATCTGAATGACTCATCCAAACGTTTATATTCTTATTGATAATTTTGTTTGGGAAGAGCTTGGATGTTTTTAAAACTCTAAATACAGAATGTCCAAACTCTCTTTTTTGTGATTGAGAAACTTTCCCGCCATAAATATCAGCAATATATTGCATTCCATAGCAGATTCCCAAGATAGGTATGTTGATTTCTCTTATATCAATATTCATTTTTATTTTTTTTACATTTGTAACAGAATCTGGTCCGCCTGAGAGTATGATTCCTTTCGGATTGATATTCTTAAATGATCCTAACGAAATGGTGTGTGATTTGACAATACTATATACGCCACTTTCACGAATTCTTCTTGCAATTAGTTGCGTGTATTGTGATCCAAAGTCAATTATGAGTATTGTATCACGTTCGTTTGTCAAATTATTACCTTGGTTGATAGTTCGGAGGTTCTTTAACAATATCTACATCATGTATATGACTCTCTTGTTTTGCTGAAGATGTAATGCGTATAAATTTAGTTTTATTTTTCATATTTGGTAGATCTTTGCATCCAACATAACCCATACTAGATTTTAACCCTCCTATCAATTGATGTAGAAGTGTATTCATTGTTCCTTTATAAGGCACTCTTCCCTCTATTCCTTCAGGTACCAATTTAGCAGAAGAAGTATCATCTTGATTGTATCTATCCTTCGAACCCTTTTGCATAGCTCCTATTGAGCCCATTCCTCTGTAAGACTTATAAGTTCTCCCCTCAAACATCTCTACCTCACCGGGTGCTTCATCAGTACCAGCAAGTAAACCACCAAGCATTACAGAGTCAGCTCCAGCTGCTATAGCTTTTGCTATGTCACCAGAGTATCTGATACCTCCATCAGCAATAAGAGGTACTTTTGACTTTTTAGCAACTTTATAAACATTCATGATTGCGGTAAGTTGTGGAACACCTACTCCAGCAACTACTCTTGTTGTGCAGATTGAGCCTGGACCAATACCTACCTTAAGAGCATCTGCTCCAGCTTTTATTAATGCAAGCGCTGCATCTTCCGTTGCAATGTTACCCACAATTACCTCTTGGTCCTTGAAATTCTTTTTTATATGTTTAAGCATACTTATAACATGCTTAGAATGTCCATGAGCTGTATCAATAACTAAAACATCCACGCCTTGGCTAATCAAAGCTTCTGCTCTCTCAATAGACTCATCTGTTGTGCCTATTGCTCCGCCTACAAGAAGGCTGCCATATTTATCTTTACTTGCGTCAGGATAAGTAGAAGTTTTTTGAATATCCTTAAAAGTGATCATACCTCTTAATTCAGATTTTTTGTTAGTAATAAGAATTTTTTCTATTCTATTTTCTCTTAGAAGCGATATCACCTCTTCTTTGCTATAATTTTCTTTTACAGTTATGAGTTTATCTTTTGGAGTCATTATTTCAGAGATTTTCATATTTAAATTCTCAACAAATCTTAGGTCTCTACTAGTAATAATTCCTACTAACTTATTATTCTCAACGACTGGAACTCCTGAAATCTTGTATTTGTTAGTAATCTCATAAATTTCATTAACTGTCATTCCTGGATTTGCAGTAAGAGGATCCTTAATAACCCCGCTTTCATGTTTTTTAACAAATCTTATTTGGTCAGCATGCTCTCTAATGCTCATATTTTTATGAATAATTCCAATGCCTCCTGCACTTGCGAGAGATATTGCCATTTGAGCCTCAGTAACAGTGTCCATCGCTGCTGAAAGAATAGGTATTTTGATGTTTATAGATTTTGTTAATTTAGTTGATAGATTAACTTGGTTTGGAAGAACATCGGAATACTGGGGTACAAGAAGGACGTCATCGTAAGCAATTCCAGTATCTGTAAGACTGTTTAAACTCTTATTTTTTTGAGTTACCATTATATATTATACACTTAAATATAATTATATGAAATAAAATCGTGAAAATTTTTAGCGTAGAAAGTATTAATCGCCACATAAGAGATATGATAAGTGACGAATTTAAATATCCTCTAGCAATTAAAGGAGAAATGAGTGATTTAAAAAAATCAAATGCGGGACATCATTATTTTACGCTAAGTTCTAATGATTCGAGCATAAGCTGTGCTTTTTTTATAAATAAAAATACTAAAAATCTAGATCTTTCAACTTTCAATCAAGAGGAGGTTTTAGTTATAGGTTCGCTGGATTTTTATATTACAAAAGGAAGATTTCAAGTTATTGTTGATGATGTTGATATATACGGCGAAGGTGCGCTAAAAAAATCAATAGAAAAGACAAGATTAAAACTAGAGGCAGATGGAGTTTTTGATAATAACCGACAAATAACCAAATATCCTAAAAAAGTTGGTGTTATTACCTCACCTAAAAGTGATGCCTTTAAAGATGTTTGTTCAAAACTAAATGAGAGATATCCTCTACTTGAAATTCATTTGTATCCTGCAACTGTTCAGGGGAAAAATGCATCACAGGAAATAATAAATCAAATAACAAGATGTAATGCTAATAATGACGTAGATGTGATAATGCTGATTAGAGGGGGTGGGTCTCTTGAAGATTTAATGCCTTTCAATGATGAAAATTTGGCGATATGTATTTATAGATCTGAAATTCCCATAGTCACTGGTATAGGACATCAGCCAGATATTACTATAGCAGACTACGCTGCAGATAATTCTATGGAAACTCCTACTGCGGCGGCAGTATATATTTCACCATATCAAAATGAAATACTACAAAATATTGATACTATGGTAGAGTCAATGAATTTATATATTGTTAAGTACATAGAAAATAAAAAAAATGTAATTAAATATATCAAACCAAATTTAGAGAGAATAAATCCATCTAAAGTTATTGAAGGAAACAGGAATTTATACCACACACTCAATAGTAGACTTCATGAGACGATCAGATTAAAAAATGAAGTTTTGAAGAACGATATTGATTCGTATGTTTCAAAACTAAATATTACAAAGCAAATCTTACTTAACATTTACTTACTATCAAAAAAAGAGTATAAAAATACCCTTGACTCATTTAAAAATATTTTTATTGATTTAATTAAAAATAAGAAATCATTAATCAAAAGACTAAGTTTAGAAATTCAATCATGTAATCCCAAAAATATCTTGAAGAAAGGATATGGTATTATTAGTAATAAAAAGGGAAAATTATTAAAAACAATTAAAGCAGTAAAAATTACTGATGAAATTATTATTGAATTGCAAGATGGGAAAGTTGAAATAGGAAAAAATAATAGTAAAAAATTACTTGATTAACGTATCAACAGAATGCAAAATAACAGATTATATTAATCAAAAATGAAAAAAGACCTATCAAAATTCCTAGATTTTAAGCCATATAAGCAAGCTAAAGGTGAGAAATATATGAATCCAAAGCAAATTGAACACTTTAAGTCAATCTTGCTTGATTGGAAAAATCTACTAATGAAAGAAGCCGAGAAAACGGTTGAAAATATGAAGAGAGATTCTACTAAACTATCAGATCCTAATGACGCTGCTACTCAAGAGGAGGAATTTAGATTAGAGCTTAGAACAAGAGATAGAGAAAGAAAGTTAATAATTAAGATTGATCAAGCACTTCAACGAGTAGATGACGGATTGTATGGATATTGTGAAGACACTGGTGAACCAATTGGTATAAAAAGATTAGAGGCTAGACCTATTGCAACGCTATGTATAGAAGCACAAGAACGTCATGAGCGTCTAGAAAAATCTCAAATGGACTAGTCTTATGTCTATCATCGAGTCTAAACTCACTGAAAAAAAAAGTTATAGACCTAATAGTAACTTTAGCTCTAAGGGGAATATCAAAAAAGAAGAGCTCGATAAGCTTCTGTCAGATTTCAAAGAGAATCCTCAGGAATATTGGGCACAACTTGCAAGAAGCTTTATTAGTTGGAGTAAAGATTTTACGAAAGTACTTGAAGGCTCTGCTCCAAATTATAAATGGTTTGAAGATGGTGAACTAAATGCATCATATAATTGCTTAGATAGACATGCTGATCAAAATAAAAAAGCTATTATTCATATTTCCGAAAATAATACTAAAAATATAATATCTTATTCCCAACTAGGAATTATGGTAAATAGTTTTGCCTTTGAGTTGAATAAAATGGGTTTGTTCAAAGGTGATAGAGTTATTATTTATATGCCAACCATCCCTCAATCAATTGCTGTAATGTTAGCCTGTTCTCGACTAGGTCTCGTACATTCAGTGGTTTTTGCTGGATTTTCTGCAGAATCTTTAAAAAATAGAATTAATGATTGCATGGCTTCAGCAGTTATTACGGTTGATAGTTTCCAGAGAAATGGAAAACAAATTAAATCTAAGGATACTGTAAATTCTGCTATTAGGCTTGGCTGTCCATCAATCAAATATCTCATAGTTTATAAACATAGCAATACTGACTTCATTAAAAGCGATATTGATATTATATGGGATAGTGAATTGGATACACGTAATAAGATCGTAGACCCGGTAGACATGAAGTCAGAGGATATTTTATTTATACTATATACATCTGGGTCAACTGGAAAACCGAAAGGGATTATTCATTCAACAGCAGGTTATCTTCTAAATTGTATGATTACAAATCATTGGGTATTTGATCTGAAAAAAAATGATATCTTTTGGTGTACAGCAGATATTGGATGGATTACAGGCCATAGCTATGTTGTTTATGGTCCGTTAGCTATGGGTGCGACAATATTAATCTATGATGGTGCACCTACATTCCCTCATCCTGGAAGGTTTTGGGAGATTATTGAGGAAAATAAAGTTTCAGTCTTTTATACTGCGCCGACAGCAATCAGAACTCTTATGAAATTAGGAGAAAATCTACCTGATAATTTTAATTTAGAATCACTTAGAATATTAGGAACTGTAGGAGAACCAATTAATCCCAAAGCTTGGAAGTGGTATCATTCAAAAATAGGACTATCGAGTTGTCCTGTAGTTGATACATGGTGGCAGACAGAAACAGGTGCTAATATGATAGCCCCATTACCAGGAATTACTGAGACCATACCTGGTACATGTACTAAACCATTGCCAGGTATAGATATTGGTATAATTGACAGCAACGGAGAGGAAATTCAAGAGGCTAATAAAGGTGGTAATTTAGTTATTAAAAAACCTTGGCCATCGATGCTTAGAGGCGTGTGGGGTGACAATGAGAGGTATATAAGTACTTATTGGGAGAAATATTCAAATAAATTTTATATAACTGGCGATACTGCGCGTTTTGACGAATTTGGAAATATTTGGATTATGGGAAGATCTGATGATGTTGTTAATATTTCAGGACATAGATTAGGTACTATGGAGATTGAATCATCCATCGTTTCGCATGAATATGTTGCAGAAGCAGCAGTAGTTAGTTTTAAGCATGACATTAAAGGTGAAGCGATTCATGCCTTTGTAACACTTAAAGATTCGTACATAAAAAAAAATTCGAGGGAATTTGCAGATGAATTAAGAGATTGGGTGAGAGAAAAAATTGGATCAATAGCAAAACCAGATCGTATATCGTTTGCTAGCGGACTTCCAAAAACAAGATCAGGAAAAATAATGCGAAGATTACTTAGAAGTTTAGCTAGAAATGAAAATATAGAGGGTGACATATCCACATTAGAGAACGAAGATATAATTAGTCAATTAAGAAAGATTCTATAATTAGTCTAAGTTTTTCATTGTAAGCTTAACACGTCCCTGTTTATCAACTTCAAGAACTTTGACCTTAACAACGTCACCTTCAGTCAATACATCACTTACATTGTTGACTCTCTCTTCACTTATTTGAGAAATATGCACTAGACCATCTTGACTAGGAGTGATGCTAACAAAGGCACCAAAATCCATAATTTTAACAACTCTCCCCTCGTAAATTTTGTCAACTTGAGGACCTACAGTAATTTCCTCAATCATTTCTTTTGCCTTATCACCAATAGACTGGTCATTAGATGCAATTTTTACTAAACCACTATCATCTATATCAATCTGAGCACCAGTTTTTTCAATTATTGATTTGATGGTTGCTCCACCTTTTCCGATGACAGCTGCAATTTTTGAAGGATCTATTTTTACATGCGTATAACGAGGCGCATAAGGAGAGGGATCTTTTCTGGCTTCGGATATTACTTTTCCCATCTCTGATAGTATATGTAATCTTGCATCACGAGCCTGATCTAGTGCTTTGGACATAATTTCTGAAGTGATTCCATCTACCTTGATATCCATTTGGAGAGCGTTTATTCCATCCGATGTCCCTGCAACTTTAAAATCCATATCACCAAGATGATCCTCATCTCCAAGGATGTCTGTAAGTACGACATGCTTATCACCCTCTTTGACTAATCCCATTGCAATACCAGCAACTGGTTTTTTGATCGGTACTCCAGCATCCATCATTGATAAACTTGATCCACAGACAGATGCCATAGAACTTGATCCATTAGATTCAAGAATCTCAGAGACAACTCTTATTGTGTATGGAAATTCATCAACAGTTGGAACGACGCATTGAATTCCTCGTCGTGCAAGTTTGCCATGACCAATTTCACGACGTTTAGGAGAACCAGTTCTTCCGATCTCACCCACCGAATATGGTGGAAAGTTATAGTGAAAAATAAAAGTATCATCTATTCTACCATCAAGCGAGTCAATCATTTGAGCATCCTTCTCGGTTCCAAGAGATGTAACAACTAATGCTTGTGTTTCACCTCTAGTAAATAAAGCCGAACCATGAGTCCTTGGTAAAATACCTACCTTAACATCAATAGGTCTTACA